>MDSV01138660.1_pt1 | contig 16190 bp, 15 predicted proteins | sample 810851 | NCBI WGS metagenome assembly MDSV01 (sample SAMN05326640, study PRJNA326480) | marine metagenome | isolation source: seawater | place: Atlantic Ocean: North East | collected 2012 | reverse complement strand
TGTCTTTTTTAATATTCTTTTCTTCTTTTATTTCCCCATTAATAATATCTCTAAAATTTTCTATATTAGTTTTTCCAGTGTAGCTTTTTACTAATTCATTGGATCCATAAGAAAGACTTGCTTGAAAAATATTTCCAGTAGAACTTAATGTATAAGCTGGTCCCAGCATGGCTGTTGGTGAAGTGCAAGCTCCTAGAAAATTAAGAATGAAAAATCCAAAAATTGTTTTTTTGTTAGACATAAATTGTATGATTCTTATACTTTTAAGCATGCAACTCAAGGTAGAACAAAAATTATTTATTCTCATCTACAAATTAAACTTAATTTAACAATCGATTGTAACAACAAATGATCTATAAGACCTAAAATGGTCAGAATTTATCCATTCATATTTATTATACTTTGGTCTTCAGCTTTTATAACTACTAAACCAATAATAGATAATAGTGAGCCTTTTACAGCTTTAGCTTTTAGATTTTTTTTTGTTGCAATAGGTTTCTACTTATTTTCCGTTTTTTCTAAACAATCTATTTTTATTAATAAAAGAAATTTATATGAGTCATTATTCAGTGGAGTACTTTTTCATGGTTTTTACCTAGGTGGGGTTTTTTTTTCTATTTCAATTGGTATGCCAACTAGTATTGCAGCCTTAATAGTTACGCTTCAACCAATCCTTACAAATGCTTTGAGTGGACCAATTTTGGGTGAAAATGTAAATAAAAAACAATGGTTAGGAGTTTTGCTTGGTTTTGTTGGAGCTGCTTTGGTTTTAGGCTTGGATGTTGGAACAAGCATTCCTATGTCAGGTTTAATTGCCACATTAATTGCTTTAATAGCAATAACTGCCTCAACAATTTGGCAAAAAAAATTAAGTATGAATTTACCCCTACCTGTTAGTAATTTTTATCAAGCAATTGGTGGATGTCTTTTTCATTGTTTAATAATATTACTTTTTGTAGACCCTTATATAAACTTTTCATCAACTTTTTTATTATCAATGGGACATCAAATTATTTTAGTTTCATTTGGAGCATTTACAATATTGATGTTCTTAATCAAAAAAAATTCTGCTAGTAAGACAGTGTCAATCTTTTTCTTAATACCATCTACTTCAGCTTTTATGGCCTGGCTTTTTCTAAATGAAACATTAACAAACTTAGATCTTGTTGGCTTTTTAATTGCAACAATTGGAGTTTATATAGCTACAAGAAATTAATCATAATTATTTTATCAAGTAACCAAATTCTAAGGCAGCATCTGTAATAGAATAGTATAAAGACTCACCAAAACTTCTAGCACCAAAAATTCTAACTTTTTTTGGATTATCTTCTACAAAGTCAATTGTTACAGAAATTCCGTTATAAACTGAATTAATACAATCACCTTTTTTAAGATTATTGATATCAACCGGACATCCTTTTTTTAATGTCTCTTCTACAAAGTTTCCTTCCATTTCAATTATAGCTCGTGAATGTGAAAGCTCTGTTATGGCAAAATTTTCTTCATCAAATTTTTTTCTTTCATCCTCAAATAAATTTAGTTTTGTTGAAGTAACAAGCCAATTGTTTGGTCCAACCCACAAAATACTTGTATCTAAATTTGAGGATGTTTTTAAATTTTTTGGAAGTGGCAAATCATCGATTTTTATCTTATCAATATTAAAATTTGAGTTTTTTAATCTTACCACTTGAAAAATTAAAATATTTGAAATTTCAGAAATCTTTATTAAATCATCTTCAATTTGATTTTCAAAGTTTCCATATTTACCTTTTCTATTTACTGAATGTAATGGAGAAATTTGTTTCATGATCTAACTCTTTTTCCCTCATTGTCCACATAATGTGAGGGGATAACCTCTACCTCTATTGAAGAGTTTTCTAGAGGAGAAACTGCAAAAAGTTTTTTTCCTATCATATTTTTTCCATCTTTTAATATTGCAAGGGAAAATGGATTATTATTTTCTACACTCCAACAAGAAGATGATACATGTCCTAACTTAGGATTTGGCAGTTTTGCATTATCATCTTCAACTAAATGAGATCCCTCTGGTATATTTGATTTTCTGTCTATTGGAATTAAACCTACTATTTTTTCTCTATTGGAAGATTTAAATGCCTCTTTATTTAGAGATCTTTTACCAATAAAATCTTTTTTTTTTGATATTAAGCCTTCTAAAGAAACATCATAAGGTATAGTTCTTCCATCAATTTCTGGTCCTGCAATATGACCCATTTCAATTCGCAAAGTAGATAATGCTTCGGTACCGTAAGGCTGAATATTGAATTCTTCACCAAATTTGATTATATTTTCCCACATAAATAAACCAGAGTCAGAATTAACATTAATTTCATAAGCTAACTCACCTGAAAAAGAGATCCTAAATATCCTTGCTTCGACCCCAAATAAATCACTTTTAGCAAAGCTCATAAATGGAAATTTTTCATTACTCACGTCCAAGTTTGGAAAAAGTTTTTTTAAAACATCTCTAGACTTTGGTCCAGCTAAAGCTGCTCCAGCCCATTGCTCTGTAGTAGAAACAACATTAACGTTCAACTCTGGCCAAATAACTTGAAGATAATATTCTAAATGAGAAAGAACATTTACAGCTTGTGCAGTTGTTGTAGTCATGTGGTAATGGTACTCTGAAATTCTTGTGGTAGTACCATCATCCATTACAATACCATCTTCTCTTAACATTACTCCATATTTAGCTTTACCTATTGGCAACTTTAACCATGAATTAGTATAAACTCTATTTAAGAATTCTGCTGCATCAGGACCTTTTATATCTATTTTTCCTAAAGTTGTTACGTCACAAACCCCTACATTACTTCTGACATTTTTTGCTTCTCTTTTTGAAGACTCAAATAAAGTTTCATTTCCTTGTTTATAATATCTTGGTCTCTTCCAATTACCTGCATCAACCCAGACAGCATTTTTCTTTTCGTGCCAATTATGCATTGGTGTTTTTCTTGTAGGTACATATTCTTTCCCAACTTTTCTTCCTACGATTGCTCCAATTGTAACTGGAGAAAAAGGTGGTCTAAAAGTAGTATGACCTACCTGCGGTACTATTTTTTTTTCGATATTAGCAACTAGCTGAAGCCCATTTAAATTGCTTGTTCTACCTTGGTCAGTTGCCATACCAAGCGTTGTATATCTTTTAACATGCTCGATTGATCTATATCCCTCTCTTAAAGCAACCTCAATATCAGAAACGGTAACATCATTTTGAAAATCAACAAATCTTTTATAGTTTTTGCCATTAAATAGAGGTGAACACCAAAATTTATCATGAGTACTAAATTTTCTTTCAGTTATATTGGGCAATTGTATTTTTGTGTCATTATTCGTAATTTTTTTTGAAGTTTCTAAACCAATTTTAAAACTTGATTCTAAAGTTTCCTTTAAAGAAAACGACCCATTTGATGATCCAATAGAGTGTTCATTTTGTTTTGATTTATTTGGAACAAAAGCATCGATTTGATCATTAAACTTAAGTTTATTTCCTGACTGAGATGCTAAGTGTACTGTTGGTGTCCAAAAGCCAGAAATACAAATAGAATCACAACTAACATTTTCAGATGTTTCAAAATTATTTTTATCTTTATTCAATTTTCCTATAGTTGCAGATTTAACTTTTTTATAACCATTAGCTTTTATAATAGCTGATGAAAATTTAATCTGAATATTTAAGTTTTTGGCATCATTAATTAATTCAGAGTTTTGATCTTCTCTTGTATCTAAAATTAATGGATCAACTCCATTTTTTTTAAATTCAATTGCAGTTTCGTAAGCACTATCATTATTTGTAAAAATAATTGGTTTTTTTCCAACAAGAACACCATAAACTTTCATATATTCTTTAGCTGCAGATGATAGAAATATTCCAGGGATATCATTGTTTCCAAAAACTATTGGTCTTTCAATCGAACCAGTTGAAATTAAGACTTCTTTCGCTCTAATATACCAAAGTCTTTGTCTTGGAGTAAATTTAGATTTAGTTTTTAGATGATCTCCTATTCTTTCTATCATCACCATCATGTTGTGATCGTAATACCCAAAAACCTGAGATCGATTTTTAAGAAGAACATTTGGCATTTCTTTTAGTTCTGAAATAATCTTATCTTTCCAAGCCTTACCAGAAAGATTATCTATCGTGACTTCATCAATTAAAAGAGTGCCGCCGAACCTTGGTTTATCCTCAGCAAGTATTACTTTAGCGCCGTTTTTTGCTGCTGAATAAGCGCTAGCTAAACCTGCTGGTCCAGATCCTGTTACTAGTAAATCACAATGCTCATATTTATGCTCGTATCTATCACTGTCCTTTTTTAATGATGCTACACCTAGGCCAGCTATTTTTCTTATAAAAGGTTCATAAACTTTATACCAGAAACTTTTAGGCCACTTAAAAGTTTTATAATAAAATCCAACTGGAAAAAATCTACTTAAAAAATTATTTAGAGCTCCAACATCAAACTTTACAGAAGGCCAGCAATTCTGGCTCGCAGCTGAAAGCCCTTCTACTAGCTCTATTTCTGTTGCATTAATATTAGGTTCTGATTGTCCATTAATTACAACTTGCATTTTTGCATTAGGCTCCTCAATTCCAACCCCAAAAAAACCTCTTGGGCGATGATATTTAAAACTCCTTCCGATTAAATGAATGCCATTTGCTAACAAAGCTGAGGCTAAAGTATCTCCTTGGTAGCCAGAATACTTTTTTTTATTAAATTCAAATTTAATTGTCTTTTTTCTGTTTATAATTCCTTCAGTTTTTAATCTAAAATTTTGGGTCATTTGATTGATTCATTAATTTTAGAAGTTTTGAAAATTTCATGAGTAAGAGTATCTCTATGAACCCTGATCCATTGTCTGCATCCGGCAACATGATGCCATAATTCTACATGTTTGCCCCGTGGACTTTTTCTTAGATAAATGAAATCATTCCAAATTTTATCACTAATTTCTTTGTTTAACTCTGGTCTTTTAACTGTTCCATCTCCACCATAAGCAAATTCTTTTTGAGATCTATTACCACAATGTGGACATTTAATATTTAACATCTATGATATCCAAGTTTTAGTTCCAAGACCTTTTTCATCTAGTAGATAACCTCTGGAAAATCTACTTAAGCTAAATCCTTCATTTAATTCATGAACTCTATTTTGCGCAATCGTATGAGCAAATGTCCAACCTGATGATGGAACAGATTTAAAACCTCCATAACACCATCCACAATTTAAATATAATCCCTCTATGTGTGTTTTATCAATGATAGGTGAACCATCCATTGACATATCCATAATACCACCCCATGTCCTAAGAATTTTTAATCTACTTAAAAAAGGAAACAGTGCAACACCCTCAGACAAAACGTGTTGTATAGTAGGCAGATTACCTTTTTGTGCATAACTATTATAACCATCTAAATCACCACCCATAACCATCTCACCTTTATCGGATTGACTAATATAAAAATGGCCGGCACCAAAAGTTACGACTCCATTTAAAATTGGTTTGACTGGCTCAGAAACACAAGCTTGTAGCAAGTGTGTTTCAATCGGCAAAGTCATATTTAGTTTCTCTGCTAAAATATTTGTACTTCCTGCAACACAAAGACCAATTTTTTTAGTTTTTATGTTTCCTTTTGAGGTTCTAACCCCTATAATTTTTCCAGCGGTGGTATCAAATCCTGTTACTTCACAATTCTGAATTATGTCTACACCAAGAGAATCAGCTTGACGAGCATAACCCCAAGCAACTGCGTCGTGTCTAGCTGTTCCAGCACTTGGTTGCGCTAGTCCACCAAAGATTGGGTATCTTACATCCTGTGAGAAATCTGCTATTGGGATAATTTTTTTTATTTGATCTCTATTTAATAAAGTAGCATCGATTCCATTCAACCTCATTGAGTTGCCTCTTCGAGAATAAGAACTAATTTGAGCATCAGAATGAGCTAAATTTATTATTCCTCTAGGCGAAAACATGACATTAAAATTTAACTCTTGGCTCATATTTCTCCACAAATTCATTCCAAATTCATTAAATCTAGCATTACTATCGTATAAAAAATTTGATCTAATAATTGTAGTATTTCTTCCAATATTACCACCACCAATCCAGCCTTTCTCAATTATAGCTACGTTAGTTATGTTGTGCTCTTTAGCTAGATAATAAGCTGTGGCAAGACCATGTCCCCCACCTCCAATTATAACTACATCATAACTTTTTTTAGGTGTCGGATCTTTCCAAGCTAGATCCCATTTTTCATGATTAGAGAGAGCATTTTTAATTAAACTAAAGATTGAATATTTCTGCATATATTGTTTTTATAATCATAAATATAATTAGTTCATATTTTTTTTATATAAAATTTTTAATTATTTCCAAAATGTACAAAAAGAGATAATAATCAACAAATTTTATATAACTCTTAATGACTAATTTTAAATCAGATATTCAAATAGCTCGGCTTGCTAAGATGAAGCCAATAAAGAAAATTCTGGCAAAAATGAAGGTTCCAGACAAAGATAGTGCTTTTAGCCCTATGGGCCGACATATTGCTAAAATTAATTTTGAATTCTTGGACACCCTCAAAAAGAAAAAAGATGGAAATCTAATTTTAGTTACTGCAATTACTCCTACACCTGCTGGAGAAGGTAAGACGACAACATCAGTTGGCTTAAGTGATGGATTAAATAAGATTGGAAAAAAATCAATTGTTTGTTTAAGAGAACCAAGTCTTGGTCCATCTTTTGGAATGAAAGGAGGTGCTGCTGGAGGTGGTTATGCTCAGGTAGTTCCAATGGAACAAATAAATCTTCATTTTACTGGAGACTTTCATGCAATTACATCAGCGCACAACTTGTTGTCAGCTATGATAGACAACCATATTTATTGGGGCAATAAACTTGATATTGATGAAAAAAAAATTGTCTGGAAACGTGTCATGGATATGAATGATCGTGCTTTAAGATTTATAGATATTAACACAAGCGGAGTCGCAAAAAGTTTTAGAAGAGTAGATGGATTTGATATCACTGTAGCGTCAGAGGTAATGGCAATTTTTTGTCTATCAAATGATTTGAAAGACTTGGAAAAAAGAATTGGAAATATAACGATTGCTTACGATAAAAAAGGTAAACCTATTTTCGCGAAAGATCTTAAAGCCAATGGTCCAATGACTGTTTTACTAAAAGAAGCTCTAAGACCAAATGTAACCCAGAGTTTGGAAAATAATCCGGCAATTATTCATGGAGGTCCATTCGCAAATATTGCACATGGATGTAACTCTGTTATTGCAACAAAAACTGCACTAAAGTTATCTGATTATGTTGTTACTGAAGCAGGTTTTGGTGCAGATCTTGGTGCAGAAAAATTTTTAAACATCAAGTGCAGAAAAGCAAATCTCATTCCAAGTTGTATAGTAATAGTTGCAACAATCAGAGCTTTAAAGATGCATGGTGGTGTTGAAAAAGATGAATTGAAAAAAGAAAATATTAATGCTTTAAAAAAAGGATTGGTAAATTTAGAAAGACATATTATCAACATCAAAAAATTTGGCTTACAACCCATTATTGCAATTAACCATTTTGTTTTAGACACTGCTAAAGAGATTAAAACTATCTTAAATTTCTGTAAAGATATGAAAATAGAGGTAAGTGAGTGTAAACATTGGGCAAAAGGTGGTAAAGGTGCAACTGATCTTGCAAAAAAAGTCATTAAAGTTTGTAAAAATAAAAATAAATTTAATTTTCTATACAAAGATAATCTTAAGTTATTTGATAAAATAGAGTTGATTGCTAAAGAAATTTATAATGCAAGTAAAATAACTGCAAGTGAAGAGGTTTTAGAGCAACTCAAAATTTATGAAAATAATGGGTATGGTCATTTACCAGTTTGTATAGCGAAAACTCAATTTAGTTTTTCTACAGATCCAAAATTAAAAGGCGCTCCATCAAATCATGAAATACCGATTAGAGAAGTAAAATTGTCATCTGGTGCCGAATTTATAGTAGCTGTTTGTGGATCAATTATGACTATGCCTGGATTGCCTAGAGTGCCAGCAGCTGATAATATAAAATTAAATAAAAATGGTAAAATTGAAGGCTTATTCTAATTTATTTGATTAAGCCAATTTTTAAGTTCGACCATTCTTTTATCTTTATTCGAATTTAAAATCTCACTCTTTATTTTTAAGATATGTTTTTCAATATCTTCATTGTTTTTAAAAGCTTTTCTAATTTCTATTAATCTTTGTTTTCTAAATTCAATCAAACTAATCATTTTTTCGTATGTAATTTCGGGATGGTATTGTAACCCCCAAACTTTTGTTTTGTTTATTTTAAAATATAAACTCTGAATTTTATTAGTTTTGTTTGAAGCTAGGCATATTGTATTTTTTGGTAGCTTTACAACCTCGTCAAAATTAAATGCAGGCGCATTAAATTTTTCATCTTTTCCTTCATATAAAGGATTAGCTAACCCATTTTCATTGATAATGATTTCTTTTGTAATACCTATGTTTGGTTCTTTAGCCTTTTTCACCTCACCTCCTGCTGCAGCTACAGCGACCTGCATGCCCCAACAAATTGCTAAAATATTTTTTACTTGTTTTTGACATTCACTCATAAATTCTATCTGTCTTTTTATTTCTGGTGTATTGTTGTAAATATTTAGACTGCTACCGCCCCATATTAATCCATCATAGCTAATTAATTTATCTTTAATAGCATCTATATTCTCATCTGAGGAAGGATTGATTATTTCTATTCTCAATTTTTCCTCAAAGTAATTTAAACTTTCTATTAAACTTTCTGTATGAGTTTGAATGCCTACTTTTGAAAAATTTTTATTTTCTTCTTTAACATTTCCTTCAACAATAAGTATTTTCTTCATTAAGTTATAATATTTGATTAAACTAATTTTAACTTTTTATTATTTTTAATTGCTCTTAATAAATTAGTCATTAAAGGAATTCTATTTTTATTAATTCTTTTAAAGATAAAAGGTGCTATTTCTTTAGCGAGCTTCTCTCCTTCCACGGTCTCTTTAGGCATAAACTTTTTCTTAGCTTTTTGAAATGTAAAACCTTTACCTAAGTAGCTACCCATTTTACTGTTCCTTCCTCCAGCAGCACTTACATATAAATCTCCTACGCCAGCAAGTCCTAAAATTGTAGAATCTTTGCCTTTAAAATATTTTATCAAATATTCCATTTCAATTATTGATCTTTGAAATAAACCTGACGAAGTGTTAAGATTTTGACCTGCACCAATTATCATTGAATATATATTTTTTATAGCTGAACATATTTCTATTCCAATAATATCATTAGAAAATTCACTCAAATAATACTTGGTAGAAATTAATCTCCCAATCTGTTTAGCTATTTGGATATTCTTATTAGCAATGACAACACTTGTTAAATTTTTATTTGCCAAATTTTTAGCAAGACAAGGCCCTTTAAGAACTGAGATATTTTTAACATTATAATTTTTTTTAAGTAACTCAGGAATTGTGAGTAGCTTTTTGTTTTTTTTGTCATATTTCAATCCTTTTGTTAGTAATAATATTGGTGTTTTTATCTTTAAATCTTTTAATTCTTTTCCAATAAAATCTATTCCTGGAAGACTTAATGCAACCACTATTAAATCATATTTATCTCCCAACAAATCCTTAGTATAATTCTTAAATTGTAATTTTTTAGGTAAAATAACTTTTAAACTTGAATGAAATTTTTTTCTTTTTGATAGGTCTTTTATAAAGGATTTGTTATATGGTTCTGTAATAGTAACATCATTATTATTTTCCAAACAGGGGATTGAGAATGCTGACCCCATCGCCCCACCACCTATAATTAAGACTTTTTTCATAAAATTTGGTTTAATTTGAAGTTTTACAATTCATATTTGTATTACCTATAATCAAGCTTTTAATTGCTAGCAGTTTTAGAGCATAAAATCTATTACAAAATGAAAAAAAAATAATACATTAATTTTTATTATTATGACAAATTTTTCTCTTGAAAATTTATGGAAATATTCAGAATTTTTTGAAAATAAAAACTACTCATTTGATAAGAAACAAATTTTAGATTTATTATCAAAAAAAGATATTAATGAAGCATATTCAAGTATCTCTAAATGGGAAGGCTATCAACCTACACCACTAATAGAATTAAATAAACTTTGTATGGAACTAAATATAAATAAGATTTTTTATAAAGATGAAAGTAAACGATTTAAACTTAAATCTTTCAAGGCTCTTGGGGGGGCGTATGCTGTCGAAAGAATAAGTAAAGAAAATGAGAGTATAGTTGTGGCCACTGCTACTGCAGGTAATCATGGAAGATCAGTAGCGTGGGGTGCACAAAGACTGGGTTTAAAATGTAAAATTTTTATTAGTGAATTTGTATCTGATGCTAGAGGAAATGTAATGGCTGACTTAGGTGCAGATGTTATCAAAGTAAAAGGTAATTATGAAAGTTCTTTAACTGAGTGTATTAATCAATCGAATAAGAATAATTGGCAAATAGTTCAAGATGTAGCTTGGAAAAATTATATTACGGTCCCAAAATATACCATGGCTGGCTATACTGTAATGATGAAAGAAATTGTCAATCAAATTGATCAAAATAAAATTTCTCATATATTTTTACAAGCAGGTGTTGGTGGAATGGCAGGTGCGATGATTGCTGGTATAGCAAATTATTTAGATAACATACCTATAACTATAATTGTTGAACCTGATAGCGCTGCTTGTGTCATGGAAAGTATAAAAGCTAATGAAATTAAAAAGATTAATATTATAAGAGAAAGTTTAATGGGTGGAATGTCATGTGGAGAAGTATCATTAGTCCCATGGCAAATATTAAAAAACTCAGTTAAATATTGTATTAGTTTACCTGACGATAATATTCCAAAAACTATGAGGTTGCTTGGAAATGCAAGTTTCAGCAATGAAGGTATTATTGCAGGTGAAAATTCAGTACCAGGAGTAATCAGTCTGGTAGCTAGTTGTAAAAATAAAAAGATAAAAGATCAGATGAAATTAGATAGTAACTCAAATGTTTTGTTAATTGGTTGTGAGGGAGATACAGATGAAGAAATGTATCAAAAACTCATAAGTCAATTAGATTAGTAATATGAAAAAGATTTTAAAAAAGAAACAAGAGAATTTAGATTTCTATAAAATTTTTAAACCTGAACTTACTCCAAAACGAATGTTAGAATTAGGTGTTTTTGGAGGAGCCTATTTTGGATTAAACGTTAAAGAATATCCAAAATTATGGTTTAAAAATGTAATAATAACTAAAACTTTTGATGTAAATTTAAATAGATTCAAAGTTGTATCAGGTTTATCAAGAGAACATTGGATAGAAAAAGGATGGATATTTAAAGAAGACCCTCTTGGCTGGTTCCAGTGGTACTGTAGATTTACTAATGGAAGAAGAATCCCTCAAATGGATGAAATTCAAATAAAAAGATGGAAAAACTTTAGAAGACATGTTCTTGCAATAGAAAAAAATTGTGAGAAAGGTGATCTAGATTGTAGGAGGAGGCAAAGACAAGCAATATTACAATGGGCCTATGATCCTTATAGGTAAAAAACTAATCCCCCATAAAATGTAAAACTATTTTTCTTTTTTGGGAACTCAATCTATGCTCAAAAAGATATAATCCTTGCCAAGTTCCAAGTAACAGTTCACCATTTTTTATACTTAAAGAAATCTGGTTATTTGTTAAAGCTGATTTTATATGTGCAGGCATGTCATCTTTGCCCTCTGTAGTATGAGTATAAAGAGTATTATCCATAGGAACTAATTTATCAAAATAATTTATTAGATCTCTTTGTACATCTGAATCAGCATTTTCCTGAACAATCAATGAAGCACTAGTGTGTTGAATATTTAAATTTAAAAAACCATTTTTAAAATTATTCTCTTTTATCCATCTAATAATTTCGTCTGTAAAATCATAAAGTTTTTGGCCATTTGTAATAATCTGTAAATCAAAAAATTTTTGTTTCATTGCTTAATCATAACTTATTGATGTAAGTTCATATAAACGACTGACAGTTCTCTTAAATGGTTCCTCAAGACTCTTAGATGACTTTATCATATTCAAATCTAATTGAGATGTAATCATTAAAGGAATTTTTTTTTCATAAACAATATCTATTAAAGTTATAAATCTCTGCTGTTGATTTGAATTACCATCACTAAACTCAGGTAGATTTTCTATAAAAATGAAATTGGAATTGTTGGCTATTGCTATATAATCTTCCGAACCTAAGTTTTTATCGCATAATTCATTAAACTGAAATTTTACCACTTTATTATAAAAATTATCAAGTTTGAGTTTTCTTCCTTTTATTTCTAAAACTTTTATAAACTTAATTTTGTGTTTAGTAATTTTTCTAAAAAATTGATTAAATACAAAATTTGTTGATTTATCAATTGGAGATAAAAATCTATTTAATGTTATATTTTTACTAGATCTATAATCCTGTTTTATCAATAATTCTTTTTCATTACAGTTTTTTTTTAAAATTTTTATAAATGGAATGAATTGATCTCTTTGAAGACCATCTTTATAAAGATCATTAATAAAAATATTTGACGAAAAAATTACTTTTATATTTTCGTCAAATATCCTTTTAAATAATCTTCCTAAAATCATAGCATCAACAATATTAGTAACTTGAAACTCATCAAAATAAATTATTTTTGATTTTTTTTTTAAATCTTTGACAAAATAATCAATTCCATTTTCTCTATCTTGATTCTTATTTTGAAAAATAAAGTCATGAAACCTAATCATAAATTCATTAAAATGTAGTCTTAGTTTAGGTTGTTTTAATTGATTGAAGAAAAAATTTAAAATCATTGTTTTACCTACTCCTACATCTCCAACTAAATAAAATCCCTGCTTGTCTTCCTCTTTCTTAAAAATTTTTTTTATAAAACTTTGGTTAAAATTTTTTAAGTAATAACTTTCTAAATTATGAATTATGTCAATTTGATTTTGATTAATTTCGTATTCATTGTTTTCACAATGTAATAAAAATGATTTTTTTAAATTCATTTTTTTATTTTAAAGTCTATACCGTATTCTGATCTAGGTCCTTTTCTTAATCCGAAGGGTCCTGATATAAACAAAGTTAACGGCTTTGTGCCCGGCTTTAAATCTACTCTATGTAAGTTATTTGCCGATCTAAAACCTACATATCCTGGGGCCCTCCAATATTTACCTGAGCTTAAAGTTTCCCAATACCCTCCCTTTAGTATTATTGTGATATAAGGGAATGTATGATTATGAACTCCATCTCCATGATCATCGGCTAGCATCTCATGAATCAAAATATTAAATGGAAACCATTTAGGTCTATTTCTAAATAAAACATAGTATCTGTTCATCCAAGGTTTGGCTAAATGAAATTCAGGATGGGAGGGTCCTCTGTCGAGTACAACTTTTTTTTTACCTAACTTTTCTAGGAATTTTAAGATCATTTCTCAATTATATTTAATAACAGAACCATTTTTAATGACAAATAAATTTCCATTATGAATAAAAGGTTCAGATATTATGCTCCCAGAAATTTTCTCAGTTTTTATTACATTTCCAGAAGACAAATTAATAATAATCATTTTTCCATCACTGTTACTTAAAAAAAGCTTATTTTGACCAATTGAAAAACCTACTGGTTTCACTTTTTTTCTATTTTTAATTTTATAATTTTTATAAATATCATTTACTCTTAAAATATTTCCTTGAGTTTTATCAATAGTAAAGAGATAGCCGTCCAATGAAATTGTAAATATTAAATTATTTATCAAAACTGGTGTTAAACTAGAATTGACTTTATTTGTCCAATTAAGTGTCCCTGTTTTTAAATCAATTGAAAAAAATTCATTTTTATTATTTGATAAATAAATAGATTTACCATCACTTACCAACTTAGAGTTTTTAAAAATATAGGTCTCTTTATTAATCCTACTACTTTGAGTTGATAGTTGCCACATTATAAGGCCAGAAAAAATATCAATTGCTATAATATCACCAACTGAATTATTAAAGATAACTGCGTTATTTTCGATTATCATTGAATATTTTGATCCCGATACGAATAGTGTATTTTCAGTTTGAAAATTCCAACACTCAGATCCATCTTCTAAATTAAAACATCTTATTATATTTTTGTAATCAATTGCAAAAAACTTATCTTTAAAAATTTTTAATTCTGAATTAAATGGATAATCATTAGTCTTAGACCAAATTAGTTCACCAGTATTTATATTTATTGAATAAAATTTAGCAACATCATCTATAACTACTAAATTTTTATTATTTTTAAGAAAAGCTAACTTTGGACTTTTTTTTTTTCAGATTTCGTATAATAATTTTTTTTCCATAGAACTTTCTGGTTATTATCATATCGAATTATAGATCCTGAATTATCAAAAAAAATTAATCCACTATCTAAAAATAGTGGTTTAAAATTTAATTGTTCTGAATCTTTAAATTTTGAAAATTTGAAATTTTTATTTTCAGTTAACAGCCCTGGGTAATCTGAAGAACCAAAATTATTTTGCAAGTTATATATGTTATTTTTAAATTTAATTTTAGATAAATCTACATTTACCTTTGGATTAAATTCATCTGAATATTCTTTCTCCTTTGTTAAAATAATTTTGATATTTTTCTTTTCAATTAAATTCTTATCTTTTTTATTCCAAATTCTTGATTCGTTATTAAGAGAACAGCTATTAAAAATCATCAAAATTAAAATTAAATGAAATATTCTATTCACTTAGATCTCTATTTAACCTTTTTTGGGCTTCCTTTATCATATCCTGATTAGCGTTTTCTAAAATTAATATCTGACTAAAAAATTCTTTTGATTTTTGTTTTTCGTTCTGTGAGTAGAAATATTCTGCTACTAGGTATAAAGCGTGAGATTTCCATATACTATTTGATTGAATTAAAGGATTTAACAAGTTCAGTAGTTCATTTTCTTTCACAAAGTCAGCATTATAAAGTGCTTTTTTGTAAATAATTAAATTTTTAATCTCTTTCTCTAAAGGTGTATTATCTATCAAAATATCAAATAAACTATTAATTTCACTTTTATTATTTATTAGTTGATTATCTATTAAAAAATAAAGCGCTAATGGAGAATATGTGGTGTCCTTATCTTCAACTATTTGCTTCATTGATTGAATAACTTTTAAACTTTCACCACTTTTGTATTCAATAACAGCAGAATTATATTTATTTGATAGTTGCTCTTTTTGTCCGTCTTTAAATATTTGATATGAGTAAAACCCTAAAACTAAAACAATCACCAGTGAAATGATAAAAATTAACAGTTTTTTATTATTAATAAAAAAACTTTTTATTTTTTCATTTCTACTTTCAGAGTTAATAGCTGCTAAATCTTCATCCATAATTAAATCATATTTCTCAACACATATTGAAGTATTCCGCCATTTTTATAATATTCAAGTTCATTTTTAGTATCTATTCTACAAAGCGTTTCAATTTTTTTAATATCACCAGAAATATACTTTATTTCTAAAGTCACTTTATCAGAAGGATTTATTCCTTTTTCAATCTCATTAACACTAATCAATTCTGAACCCTTTAAGTTTAAATTTGTTCTATTGATATTATTTATGAATTGTAAAGGTAAAATCCCCATTCCAATAAGATTGGACCTATGAATTCTCTCAAAACTTTCGGCTATTACTGCTTTAACTCCCAATAATTTTGTTCCTTTAGCTGCCCAGTCTCTTGAAGAACCTGTTCCATATTCTTTTCCTCCAAAGACCACTAGATCTGTTCCTCTTTTTTTATACTCAACTACTGCATCGTAAATTGGCATAACTTTTCCTTCAGGATATAATTTCGTAAAACCCCCTTCAGTTCCAGGTGTAATTTCATTTCTAATTCTTATATTAGCGAAAGTACCTCTCATCATGACCTCATGATTTCCTCGTCTTGAGCCATATGAATTATAATCTTTTGGAAGAATTTGATGTTTCATAAAATACTCACCCGTAGGACTTTCTTTTTGAATGTTCCCTGCTGGAGAAATATGATCTGTTGTAACCATATCACCTAAAATTAATAATGGCCTTGCATCTTTAATTTCTTTAAATCCCTCAGGTTCATCTGAAAGGT
>MDSV01076970.1_pt1 | contig 16190 bp, 14 predicted proteins | sample 810851 | NCBI WGS metagenome assembly MDSV01 (sample SAMN05326640, study PRJNA326480) | marine metagenome | isolation source: seawater | place: Atlantic Ocean: North East | collected 2012 | reverse complement strand
GTCCTACTCTTCCATGTCTTAAGACAAAGTACCATCGGCGCTGAAAGGCTTGACTTCCGAGTTCGGAATGGGATCGGGTATTACACTTTCGCAATAACCACCAGGCATGGAACTTATAATTAATATTTTAAAATTGTCAAAGAATAATTAAGGTAATTTATTTGTTTATATTTCTTGCATTTAAACTCCAAAATAGAAATCCTACAGGAAAATAATAGACAATAGCAACCCAATTATTGAGGAAATTTCCTGTAGGAACTAAAGGCCATAAAGATATTAATATTGCCGATAAAAGACAAATTTCAAAATCATTAAAAAGATATTTATTTTTTGTAATTACTCCTAACAGATGTTTTAAAGATATTATGATAAAAAAAATAAAAGTTGATATCCCAAAAATAAAACCAATTAAACCCGTTTCTGATAAAAGTTGTACATATGTATTATGAGGATGAGTTGTGCAGGAACGATTATTTATTTTATACTTATCATCATTACAAAAATTTCTAAAATTTCTTACTCCAATACCTAAAATTTTATTATCTAAGAACATTTTATATGCAGATATATAATGACTTTCATGTACAACTGAAAAAACATATTTTTTTTCACTCTTAAGACCCATTTGATTAATAGTCTCATCTACAACTCTCTTTTTTGCTGCATTATCAAAATTACTAATTAAAAATATAAGAATAATAGATGCTATAAACGAAAATAGTCTTATTTTTTTAAAATCTTTGATCATGATAATTATATAAATTGCAGCCAGAGTATTAAAAAAGAAGGAGGCTCTTTCTCCACTTAAAAAAATTAAAACTTCAATAGCTACGAAGATAGCTGATAATAATATCAAAATACCTTTCTTTTCTTTATATAGGTAGAAAGTAATTCCTAAAAATATTGGGAATAATCTACTTAAATAGCTTCCCATAATTAGTTCTTTTCCAAATAAACTACTAATCCTTCTACTTTCTCCAACATCAATTCCTGTAAAATAACTAACTTTGTTGAAATATTGATAATAACCGTCAAAGATCAGTAAAAAAAAGGAGATTAAAAATATTATAAAAAGCCATTTGATTATCTCTTTTCTTTTTTCTAAAAAATAAAAAACTCCTAAAGAAAATATTCCAAACCTTAAATAGCCTAAAGAGGAACGTATAGAATGGATATCAAAATATTTTATTAAACTATTAACAAAAAGATATAGTGAAAAAATAACAAATATAATAATGAATTTATTTTTTAAAAAATGGTATTCTTTTTTTAAGACAATATTAATCAAAAAAAAAATACCAATAATAAGAATGCTTAAATCGCTTAGAAAAGGACCAGATATTAATGATAATGGTAATAATGCAATTAAATATGATGGAAAATTAACTAATATTTTTTCTTTAGTAAGCAACATTAAGATCAATAAAAAAGATTAAATTAATAACTCTTTGTAAATTTTTTTGTATTTTCGCCAGAAATGATTTGATTATAAATCCAGTCATAGGTTGTCTTCAATCCATCAACAAGTTTGATATCTGGACTCCAATTAAAATCAGTAAATATTTTAGTATTGTCACTTGATCTTCCTCTAACACCTTTGGGTTTATCTAACTGATGATTTTTTTGAACTTTATATTTTGCAATATCTTCAATTATATCAATCATCTGATTTATTGAAACTTGTTCATCACTTCCTAAATTATAAACATCTCGATTATTTGAATTAAATACCATTTTAGTACCTTCTATACAGTCATCAATGTACATAAAACTTCTTGTTTGATTTCCATCTCCCCAAACATCAATGATATTTTTTTTATTTAATTTAGCTTCAGCAATTTTTCTACAAATAGCCGCTGGCGCCTTTTCTCTCCCACCATCAAAAGTACCCTCGGGCCCATAAACATTGTGATATCTTAGAACTCTTGTTTCTAGTCCAAAATCTTCTGTAAAATGTCTGCACATTCTTTCGCTAAATAATTTTTCCCATCCATATCCATCTTCTGGATCTGCTGGATAAGCATCCTCTTCCTTTAAACCTTGAATAAATGTTTCTTTTTGCTTTGAAGCATTGTAAACACAAGCACTAGATGAAAAAAAATATCTCTTTACAGAATTTTTTAAACTTGCTCTTAAAAAATTAGTATTAATTAAAACAGATAACATACATTCTGCTTTATTATTTTCAATAAATCCCATTCCACCCATGTTACAAGCCATATTATAAATATAATCGACCCCAGAACTAACTTTTAAACAATTTTCATATTCTTTTAGATCTAAGGAATAATTTTTACACTTATCAAAACTTTGAAACCAAAATTCAATGGGTTTTAAATCAGCACAAACTAAATCATGACCTTCACTTAAAAGATTTTTTACTAAATGACCACCTATAAAGCCACCAGCACCTGCAACTAAAATTTTCATAAAAGTCTTTTAATATAAATTAATATTAAAACAAGCTAAAAACATTTGTTTTATTTAATATTTTATACTTACAATTTGTTCAAAAAGTTAATAAAGATTTTAAATAAAGATAAAATAGTTATGTTCAATAGCTTATTAAATGATAAAAAAATTAATTAAAATTAGCTTATCAAATAAATACAAAAATCTTTTTTTGCTTCTTAAAAATTCTGCATTTTTGACAATGCCATCAATTATTGGAATTTTATTAGCATTATTTGCTATACCTATTCATTTACAAATAAACGGTAAAGTAGATTATGGAAATTATATTTTTTTTCATTTTATAATTTTTTTTGGTTTGCTATTAAATTTCGGTATTAATAAAATTGTCACAATCGAAATAGCTAAAAATAAAAATATTTCTAAAATTATTAAACAAAGTATTAATATATCAATTCTTTTATCTTCATTAGTTTTCATTTTGGGAATTATTTTAAGCTATTTTTCTAAAAATTTTTTTTACTTTTCTACTATAACTTTTGGATTAAGTGCTACTGTTTTATATTTAACATTTGATGGAATTTTACAAGGTTTAAAAAAATTTAAATCTCTCTCAGTATCAAACTTTATATTTTATACTATTTCATTGAATTTACCTTCTATCTCTCTTATTTATAAAAACAATTCATTCGAAACACTTATTGTTTTTTCAATAATTATAAAAATATTTGCACTGTTAATTTGCGTGAATACTTTACAAATTTATGTAAAAGAAAAAATTGTTACGAATTATAACTTTGTTAATAAAATAAAAAAATATTCAAAATGGTATTTTCTTTTTAATTTAAATATTCAAATATTTGATATTTTAGATAAATATTTAATTAAAATATTTATAGGACCTGCTGCTTTAGCTATTTATAGTATTCCTTATCAACTTGCAGGTAAAATCACAACTTTTTCAAAGAGTATCTCTGCTGTATTATTGCCTGAGATATCTTACGGAAAACAAAAAGACAAAATAAATTTTAATCAATCAATAAATTTTTATACATTTATTATGCCAATTTTATTACTTTTAATTTTTCCAATTTTAGAAAACCTTTTGTCTATTTGGCTAAAAAACCAGTATTCTGAAAAAATTTTAGATTTAACAAAAATTTTTATTATTATTGCATGGTTATCAGGAATATCTCATATCTTGATTACTTATTTTGAGGGAAAAAAAAAGATAAAATATAACACTCTTTTAGAGCTTTATCTAATTTTCCCTTTTATAATAATTTTATTAGTTGTTTTATTAAAACTTAAAAGTTTAATTTATATATCCGCTATTCTTTTTGCTAAAGAAATAATTCTTTTATTATTCAGATCACAAAAAATTAAAAATAAGATAAAAAATCTTTATTTGATTTATTCCTTAATTATTATGGTTTCTACAAATCTTATAATTAGTTTAAAATATGAAACATATTTTGTTTATTCATATCTAATTTTATTTTTCTTTAGTGCTGGAATTTTTTATAGGGAGTACAATAAAAAAAAATAAATTAATTTTATTATGAAAAAATTAGATCTTAGTATAGTCGTTCCTACAAGAAATAGATCAGATATGTTGTACAACACTATAAAAGAATTAAAAAAAAATACTTTTTTTTTTAAAGAGATTATTGTTGTAGATTCCTCAAATAAATTTCACAAATCAAAAATTAAAAATTTTAAAAATAAAATAAAAGTTAAAATGAAAGTTTATAATGCCAAACCTTCAATATCATTACAAAGAAATATAGGGCTTGATAAAGTTATCAATAAAAGAAAATATGTGATGTTTTTAGATGATGATCTTATTTTTAAAAAAAATGCTTTTAAAAAAATGTATTCTTTTGTTAAAAAAAATAAAAACCTTGCTGGTATTGGTTTCAATTTAAATATTAAAAAAGTGAATTTTTTTACTGAATTTTTAAAAAAAAATAAACTAACAAGACTTTTAGGTATTTACGATACTAAAATGGGAATAGTTACACCCTCAGGCTGGCAGACTAAAGCAATTAACTTAAAAAGAGATTTAGAGGTGGAATGGATTCCTACTCAAGCGGTAATTTACAATAATGAAAAAATAAAAAATTTAAAATTTGATACAGCTTACGGGAGATACAGTTATCTTGAAGATTTAGATTTCAGTTATTCATTATCACAGAGAGGTAAATTAATGATTTGTTCATCCGCTAACTACAGTAGTGAAAATACTGTAAATAGAAATGATTATAATTTTGGTATAAAAGAAATATTAAATAGATATCACTTCGTAAATAAATTTAATTTTAAAAAAAAATATTTTTTTTTAGGATTTTTATTTTCTTTTTTAAAAAATTTTTTAATTTTACTTTGTTTAAAACCAAATTTTCTTTTAAGAATTATGGGAAATTTAAATGCAATATTTAAAATTATATTTGGATTAAAAAGTAATGAAAATTATAAAAGATAATTTAAAAAAAAAAATATTTAATTATGATTAAGATCTTCTTGAGACAAATAAGCATTAATTTATCTTTTTTTTTCGAAAAAAAAGTTAAGTTTAATAAAAAAAATCATTTCTTGACTGAAAAATATATTGAGCAAAAAGCAAAAGATCTTTATCTTAAAAATCCAAGACTATCAGTTCACAAAAAACTTTCCTTTGAAATATTAAATTTAATAAAAAAAAAAAACTGAAAATTTTTTTAAGAAATTCTTTTATACAAAATATTTTTTTTATTCATAATAGACTATTTATTTATTTTGAATTAAAAGAGTTGAAAAATGATAAAAATTGGAGTGTTTGGAAAAGATTAATTAAAGACAGCCCTATAGGCCACCCAGTATGGTATTTCCTATATCCTAAGAGTACAGGAAATAGAATTAGACAAGTTTACATTATCAAAAAATTTCTAGATCTAAATCCAACAGTTAAACTTAAAAACATAAATAAAATAACTGAAATCGGTGGTGGTTACGGATGTATGGCTGATATTTTTTTGAAAATTAACAAAAGAGTTAATTATACAATATATGATATGTATGAAGTCAACTTACTTCAATATTATTATTTAAAAATGAACAATCATTACCCTAAATTAAATTCAAATAAAAATAATATAAATTTAATTAATAAATTAAATAATTTAAAAAAAATTAAAAATAACTCTTTGACAATTGCAAATTGGTCTTTATCGGAGTTTCCTTTGAGGTTTAGAAGTAAATTTATTTATACAATTAAAAATTCAAAATATACAATGATATCTTTTCAAAAAGAATTTGAAAAAATAAATAATTATAATTTTTTTATTAAACAAGTTAAAAAGTTAGGATCAAAATATGAGGCAAAAATTGATACGTTTAAACACTATAACAATTCTTTTTTAAATAAAAACAAACATTATATCTTAACAATAAGAAAAAAATGAAAGTGAGTTACTAAATATTAAGAAAAATTTAATAAATTATACTAAAGTTATAAAATGATGTATTTTGAAATAATTGATTTTGAATTTTTAATACTCTTTTCAATTATTTTTTTAATTAATATAATGATTATCAATTATAGATTGACAATTGCTAATTACTTTAAAATAATTGATGTTCCAAACGAAAGAAAAATCCATAAAGACCCCACACCTTTAACTGGCGGTATCAGTTATTTTTTAACTTTATTAATTATTTTAATTTATATTTTTTTTAAAAGCCAAGTAAATAATGAGAAATTTATCTCACTTATCTCTATTTATACTGTATTTTTTTTTATTGGTTTTTTTGATGATATAAAATCACTCTCAGCAAAGTTAAGGACATTTTTAGTTATAACCTCATTAATCTTATTAATTATTTTTGATAAAGAATTTGTAATTTATAATCTTAATTTTAAATCTTTTAATTCCATTTACAATTTAAGCTATTTTTCTTCTCTATTTACACTTTTCTGTGTTTTTGCACTTTATAATGCCTTAAATTTTATTGATGGGCACAATGGATCTGCCACATCAATAATTTTATTTTGGTCAATTTATTTATTTATGAAAAATCCAAATATATTATACTTAAATATTATTCTTATCTCGTTATTAATTTTTTTGTATAATTTGTCGGGTAAATTATTTTTAGGTAACTCTGGAACTAGTCTGATTTCTATTTTCTTTAGCTTGTCAGTAATTAATGAACACAATATTGGTATAATTTACGCTGACGAAATTCTTTTATTGTTGCTTTTTCCAGGTATAGATATGATAAGAGTTACTGCACAAAGATTATTTAACAAAAAAAAAATTTATAATCCAGATAAAACTCATTTTCATCACTACTTAATTTATTCAAATTCAAGATATGTTTGGCAAATAATTTTGATATTAACTATGTATCCAGTAATTTTATTTAGTTTTATAGAAAACTTAATTTTTATTTTGTGCCTATCAATCATTACTTATATTTTTATATTTTTATATATTAAAAAAAAAAATTCCTAATGAAAAAAATATTTTATTGGAGTAATGATATGAAAAGAAATTCAGGGGAAGGAATTTTAGCCAGGAATTTTTTAGAATTACTAAAAAAAAAATATTCAAATTATAGATTAATAAATTTAAATAAATTCCAAACAAAAAATAATTTCTTATATAACTATATACTTCCGTTTTGGGGCATTATTAAGATCTGGAATTATTATCTTAAAAATTACAAGGTTTGTTATATTAATTATTTGCCAATATGGAATTTTTTAATTTTTTTACTCTTACCAAAAAAAGTAATTCTAGGTCCAATAACTGGAACAACTACGAAAAAAAATATTATTTATAATATTTTAAAAATAGTAGGGATTTATTTTTTAAGAAAAAGAAAAACTAAAATATTATTTTCACATAATCAATTTAAGCCATATTTTTTTGATAAAAAACTGACATATTTTAATTTTTTATTTTATAAATTTAAAATTAAAAATAACTATGAAAAAAAAAAATTTGATATAGTTTTTTATTTTAAAAGAAATAATAACAAAGGAAATTTTTTTTTAATTAAATTAATCAAAAATATTCCTAAGCAATTCAAAATAGCAATTATTGGGGATAAACTTTATATAACTAAAAACAACCATAATATAAAGAATTTTGGTACATTAACTAGAGGAAAAGCAATCAAAATTATAAAAATATCTAAATTTTCTCTTACTACAAAAGAAAATCAATTTAGTTTTTTTGCACTTGATAGTTTATCTGAAGGCTTAAAGGTTTTTTATAATAAAAATTTAAAATTTTTTGGAGATGTAAAAACTAATATGCTTTTACCTATAAATTTTAATAACTACGAATATTCTATAAATTATCTTAAAAAACAACTAACTAGTAAACATAAAAAAAAATACTTTAAATTTAAATTAAAAAACTTTGATGATTATTTAAAATAATTAAATTTTATGATGCAATAATATATAAAAACATATAAATAATTTTTTAATAATTAAATAATGTCTGTAACTTTAGGTTTAAATTTTAATCACGCCGACTCATCCGCATGTCTGTTTGTGGATGGTAAATTAAAATTTGCGGTAGAAGAGGAGAGAATCAATAGAATTAAACACTGGGCAGGATTTCCAATGGAGTCAATACAGCTTTGTCTAAATGATAACAATTTAGAATTTAAAGATATTGAAAATATTACAGTAAATACTAATCCAAGTTCAAATATAAATCAAAAATTAATTTTTTTTTTAAAAAATTATCTACTTGGAAAAAAGAAATTCGAAATTTTTAATAGAATTAAAAAAAAATTAACTTTAAAAAATGAATTATTAAATTTTTTTAATAAAGAAGAAAATAACAACTTAAAGATTCATTACATAGATCATCATATCTCACACATATCAAGTGCGTATTACGCATCAAACTATAATAATGCGGTTGGATTATCAATCGATGGCTTTGGAGATTTTTGCAGTTTATTAATTACAGAATGTAAAGATGAAAAAATTAAACCCATTGAAAAATTGTATTTTCCTAATTCACTAGGTTTAATTTACGAAGCATTTACTCAATTTATTGGTTTCAATAAATATGGAGAAGAATATAAAATGATGGGTCTTTCATCTTTAGGACAACCAATTTTTAAAGAGAAAATAAAGAAAAATTTATTTACAGACTTCAATAATTTAAAATTAAATCTAAAATATTTTAATCATCATAGTAATAATTATTTATATAACTTTTCAGGTGAGCCCAATCAATCAGAAATTTTTAACAAGGAAATTTATCAACTTTTTAAAAATGACTTTAAATCAAAAACATTCAAAGAAGATATTGCCTCTTCTATACAAGTTATCTTTGAAGAATTGCTAAATTTAATACTTTCAAAATGTATAAAAAAAAAAATTTCTGAAAATTTAGTCTACGCAGGCGGTTGTGCATTAAATTCTTTAGCTAATAAAAAAATTTTTGAAAAGAAATATTTTAATAACGTATATATTCCCTATGCTCCTGGCGATGGAGGTGGAAGTATAGGCTCATCTTTATTTTTTTTGTCGAAAAATAAAGAATTAATAAATGAAAACTTAAAAAATCCTTACCTTGGTCAAAATTATACTAACAATTTTATTGAAAAAATATTAAATCAAAAAAAAATAACTGAAAAATACAAAGTAAAATTTTTTAATAACAAAACAAACTTATATCAAGAAGTAGCAACTAAAATTTTAGAAAATAATGTAATAGGTTTTTTTAATGGAAAAATGGAATTTGGAGCAAGGGCATTAGGTAACAGATCTATAATAGCTAACCCATGTTCGTCAAATATGAAAGATATTATTAATATGAAGATTAAGAGGAGAGAAAATTTTAGACCTTTTGCACCTTCTATATTAATTGACTACAAAGACAAATGGTTTGGAAATATTAATCCAAATCCATACATGTCAGCAGTTGAGGAAATCTTGCCTGAAATGAGAAAATATATACCCGCGGTTACTCACTTTGATGGAACAGGTAGAGTTCAAACTGTATCTAAAGAAAATAATACAGATTTTTACAATTTAATATTTGAATTTTTTAAAATTTCAAAAATTCCTATCTTGCTTAATACGTCTTTTAACGAAAATGAACCAATAGTAATGAATCCTGATGAAGCGATAGATTGTTTTGAAAGAACAAAAATGGATAGTTTGGTTTTAGAGAGTTTTTTAATAACCAGAAATTAAACCCCAATAAATCTATATTTTCAATTTTTTAAATTGAATCTTAAGCAAAACATAAATGTAAAAAAAAAATATTTTAGGTAAATTTTTAAGTGATGATTTAGCAAATAATGCAGGAAAAAATTTTAAAGATGATTTATATTTATTTTGTTGAAACACAAGTCTCATCAAAGACCAATTACACCAAAATGGTAATTTTGATATTTTTTTATTTTTAAAATATAAATTTTTAAAAGTAAGTATATTTTTTTTTTTAATTAAGATATTTGAAGTATTTTGTTTGCCAATTAAAGTGCATCCCAAAGTATCTTTTATATAAAAAAATTTATTTGAAATTTTTGCAAATTTAAGCCATGCATCATAATCTTCCCAAGCTAAATAATTAATATCCTCATTAAACAGATCAATTTTATGAAATAAATCTTTTTTAACTGTCACACTTGATGTAGCAAAAGCTGGGCCAACATTAATAAGATCAGAATATGGATTAGTAAGCTTTCTTGTATATTTTATTTTTTTTACAAAATTGGAATTAAGATTTTTTATATGCATATTATGGTAGATCAAATCACTAGAATATTTTTGGATGATATCATGTGTCAAATTTAACTTTTGAGGATACCACCAATCATCGGAGTCTAAAAAAGCCAAATATTTCCCTTTTGATAATTTTATTCCGTAATTTCTGGATTTAGCAATTATCCCATGATTTTTAAATTTAGTAAATATTATATTATTTTTTGAAAAATTTTTTACTATTTCCTCAGTGCTATCATTTGAATAATTATCTACAATAATTAATTCCCAATTGTTAAATTCTTGATCTACAACTGATTGGATTGCTCTTTTAATTAAATTTGCTCTGTTAAAAGTTGGTAAAATAATAGAAAAATATATATTCTTCATTTATTTTTTAAATTCATTTTTTTTTTTATTATTTTTTCTAAATTTATTTTGTCTCGAAGTGTGTCCATGCACATCCAAAATTTTTTATGTTTGTAAGCATTAATATTTTTAGATTTTAAAAGCTTTTGCATAGGTTCTCTTTCAAGCATAGAATTTTTTTTACCTAAAAATTTAAAAATTTTGTAATTCATCACAAAAAATCCACCATTTATCCAGCCTTGGTTAAGTTGTGGTTTTTCATTAAAGTCTATAACTTTATTATTTTTTAATTTTAATTCACCAAATCTAGCAGGAGGTCTTACAGCAGTAAGAGTGCATATTTTTTTATGTTTTAAATGATATTTATATAATTTTTTTATGTTTACATTTGAAACACCATCGCCATATGTAAGGTAAAAGTTTTCTCCTATTTTAAAAAATTTTTTAAGTTTAAAAATTCTAAGACCTGTTAAAGAATTAAGACCAGTATTAACTATTTCAACGTTTGGATATTTCTTTTTATTTTTTCTAAAATATTTTTTTATATGTGTAATTTTATAGCCACCAGCTACTATAATTTCTTTAACACCAAATTTTAAATAATGGTCTATAATATATGTAATGATTGGTCGACTATTTATTTCAACCATTGGTTTCGGAATTTTTGTTGTATATTCTGATATTCTTGTTCCCTTGCCTCCCGCTAAGATAATTAATTTCATTTTACTATCTGGTCAATAATGTTAACAATTATTGACTTTTTTTTTGATACACACTTAAATTTATAATAAAAATTTTTTGGAATAAAGATTGCTTCAATTTTGTCTGAGTATTTGAGTAAAATTTTTTTTTCTTTACTTTTTTTGCTCTTTTTAAAAAAAAACATAACACTTCCTTGAATCACAGTTAAATATTGGTTTCTATTATTATAAGATTTCCAATCTTTGGATATTTTAGGTTTAACTTCTGAAAAATATATTTCACCAAACTTTTTAAATGGTAATTGATTTCTATTAACAAATTTTATTATTTTACTTTTGTTATTTTTAATAATTTTAATCTTTTTTTTTTTAATCATATATAATCGGTACCTAAAAACTTTTTTATTTGTTCTTCAGTTATTTTTTCATAATTTTTTTTCTCTTTAAGTGCCGACCTATACCATTCTACAGTTAGCTCTACACTTTTTTTAATGGTAAGTTTTGGTGACCACTTAAGTATTTTTTTTGCCTTACTGATATTTAATTGAAGGTTTGATTGTTCATAAAATTTTTTATTTTTAATTATTTTATATTTTCCTGCTCCCCAAAAGTTCAATATCATTTTAACAATTTGCTCGACATTAGTGACTGTATTTTTATTTGTTCCAAAATTCCAAGCACCAGAAAATTTATTTTTATTTATTGTTAATTTATATCCTAGCCATAAGTATCCATATAATGGTTCTAAAACGTGTTGCCATGGTCTATTAAACTTTGGATTTCTTATAACAATTGTCTTATTTTTATTAATTGATCCAACAGCATCAGGAATAAGTCTGTTCTCAGACCAATCTCCGCCCCCAATTACATTTCCAGCTCTAGCTGTTGCAACTGCAATTTTGGAATTTTTGAAAAAGCTATTTATATAAGTTTTGACGATTATTTCAGCGCAAGCTTTGGAGCCGCTATATGGATCTTTTCCTCCTAATTTGTCACTTTCTTTAAATCCTCTTAATGAGTAATTGCTTTCATAACATTTATCAGAGGTAACACAAATCAGTGATTTTAATGACTTTACTGATCTACAAGTTTCTAATAAATTTAATGTTCCTAAAGAATTTATTTCATATGTTTCTTTTGGTTTTTTATAAGATTCAAATATTAATGGTTGAGCTGCTAAATGAAAAATTATTTGTGGATCGAATGTTTTTACTACTCTATCTAATTTTGAAAAATTCCTAATATCTAATATTTTTAACCTTGTTTTCTTTTGTAATTTTAAACCGTAAAATAGACTTTTATTTTTATTTGGATTATTTCCAATTGAACAGACATTTGAACCAATTTTGTTTAGCCAAAATGATAACCATGCTCCTTTGAATCCTGTTGCACCTGTGATTAAAACTCTTTTATTTCTATAAAATTTTTTTATAATTTTATATTGTTTTTCTTTTTTCATAATTAATGCTCTAATTTTAAAATTAATAATTCATTTATTTCATTAAAAATCATGATCTTTTATACTAAAAAAAAACAATTATATATAAATATTATATAATAATCTTATTTATAAATCTAAATGTCCACATTCTGGAACCTTCATGAAGCATAAATTCAAAATCTTTAAATCTTTGTAAAAAAACATGCTGAAATAAATTAAATCTTTACAAAAATTATATTTGCAGAAATTATAAATTCATTTTATTAATCAAAATAATTTTTATTTATAAAATGAATTTTAAAAAAATTATTAAGAAGTCAATAAATTTTTTTGGCTATGAAATTAAAAAAAAAGATTTAGAGATTGAAGAGCTCTCATTTGATCAAATATTAAAAAAAAAATTGATTAAAAAAAATCCAATTATTTTTGATGTTGGTGCAAATAATGGACAGTCAATAGATAGGTTTTTAAATTTATTTGAAGGAGCAAAGATTCATTCGTTTGAACCTCTGCAAAATGAGTTCGAAAATTTAAAAAAAAACTTTGGAAAAAGTAAGAATATTTATCTCAATAACATTGCAGTTGGAGATAATAAAAATACAAAATACCTTAATATAAGTGCAAAAACAGAAAATTCATCATTCAATAATATTAATCTTAATAATAAATGGATCAAAAAAAGAAGTAAACAATATGGTGTTAGTCAAAAAAATTATGTTACCAAAAGACAAAAAGTTAAACTAGATACTTTAGATAATTATTGTAAAGAAAATAAAATTAATCACATTGACATATTAAAAATTGATACTCAAGGTTACGAGGATAAAGTGCTTAAAGGTTGTTATAAACTAATTAAAAAAAAACGAATAGGTATAATTATAACTGAAATAATGTTTGATGATGTTTATGATAAATATTTTTCATTTAATGATATTGAAAAATATTTACTTCCTTTTGGTTTCAGAATGGTAGGTATAAACTTAGTTAATAATAATCTGTTTTCAGGATTATTATTTTTTGCAGATGTTATGTATTTCAATAAAAAATACTTCAAAATCAAATAATTTTCCTATAATAAAAATCCATACTCATTTTTTTTAAGATAAATTACTAGTCTATAAAGCTGTTTTTAAAATTTTTGTTAAATTTCTCTTTTTTTTGTTCATCTTTATATAAGAGAACATTGTTACAAACCAACATATCTAAATTTGTACCCATAAAACAATTAAATGCATCTTTTGGACTACAAACTATTGGCTCTCCCCTAACATTAAAAGAAGTATTGATAAGTATTGGTACTCCAGTAATATTAAAAAATTCATTTAAAAGATTGTAAAATTTTATATTGGTTTCTTTGCTCACAGTTTGAATTCTTGCACTCATATCCACATGAGTCACAGCTGGTATTTTAGATTTTTTAATACTTAATTTTTTAAAACCTATTTCCTTAGAATAATTTTCCATATTTATTTGGTATTTTTTTTTAATTTCAGAAACAAATAACATATATGGACTTTCATGTTCTAATTCAAACCATTCACTCAAATATTCCTTCATAACCGCAGGTGCAAATGGTCTAAAGCTTTCTCTAAACTTTATTTTAAGATTTAAATTTTTCTGCATTTTATTATCTCTAGGATCTGCTAATATAGATCTATTTCCAAGGGCTCTTGGTCCAAATTCCATTCTATCTTGAAACCATCCAACTGCAAATCCTTCGGAAATTTTTTTAGCAACAATTTTAGTTATGGTTTTCATATCATGCAAATGAGCGATAGCTCCTAAAGAAGTTAAATCTTCTAAAATTTGTTTATCGGCATAAGTTGTACCAAGATAAGAACCTTGCATAATATCATTATTATAATCTCTCTTATTATCTAATTGATTAAACCAATAATATAGAGTGGCTCCTAAGGAACCGCCTGCATCACCTGCAGCTGGTTGAATCCAGATATTTTTGAAAATTTTTTCTCTAGAAATTTTTCCATTTGCAACACAGTTTAATGCTACTCCTCCAGCTAAACATATATTGTCAATACTTGGAAATTTCTTTTTACAATACCTAATAATTTTTATTACAGCTATTTCAAGAACTGCTTGAATAGATGCCGCTATATCCATATGAAATTTAGTAATATTTTCATCAGATTTTCTCGGTTTACTATTAAATAAATTTATAAAATTTTTATTAATCATATTAGGACTATCTTGATATGAAAAATAATTCATGTTTAGCTTAAATGATCCATCATCATTAATTCTAATTAAATTATTTAGTATAAGATCTTTGTACTTCGCCTCACCATAAGGAGCTAGACCCATTAGTTTGTATTCACCACTATTAACCTTAAAGCCTAAATAAAATGTAAATGCTGAATACAACAAACCTAATGAGTCTGGAAATTCTATATTTTCATAAAGTTGTATTTTATTATTTTTACCATATCCTATTGTTGTAGTTGATTTTTCACCAACGCCATCCATTGTTAAAATTACTGATTCATCAAAGTTACTTGGAAAAAAAGCACTTGCTGCATGACTTATGTGATGGTCTACAAAATAAATTTTTTTTTTATCACATTTTTGATTAATCTTTAACAAAGAGTTATAAATAATTTTTTTATAAAATAATTTTTGTGTCAACCAACTGTTGAGCGTCTTAAAATGCAATAAAAAACCTCTAGGTAAACTAGTAAGAATGTTTTTTATAATTCTATCAAACTTTAATTTTGGATTTTCATAAAATACTATTGCGTCAATGTCTTTAATATTTATTGAATATCTTTTAAAAATATAATTAATTGAATTTAATGGAAATGTTTTATCATTTTTAACTCTAGAAAATCTCTCCTCCTGAATTGCGCATATAATTTTTCCATTATTTAATAGTGTAGCCGAACTGTCATGATAAAAAGCTGATATACCAAGAATTTTAGTCATATTTAATTATCAATTTTTTTCCAACAATTTTTTTTTTTAAAATTATTTTTTTTCTTAAAAATAAAAATTATTGAAAATAAAGAATAAATAAGAAATAAAAAATTGATAATTAAAATAAATATATAATGAAAAATTTTAAACATTTTTATATTAATTCATTTTTATTAAGGTATTTTTTTTAATTTTCATATACTCAAATGTATGGGTTGATATTTTTTTAACTTTAATTCCTTTCCAAAAAAGAGGACTGTATACATGAAGAATAGGATTAGTACAAATTTGAAGTATATTAACACCTCTTTCTAGTGCCTCAATTATTGCTGAAGTATAATCTAAAAATATAGAAATATTTTTTTTATTATCATATTTTTTTTTAATATTTAGTGTTTTTAAAATTTGATTTTTGAAATTTTTATGTAGAAAATTATTTGCCTTTACTGGATGTATTTTAATTTCAAATTTTGGAAGTGAATTTTTTGTGTTTGAAAGAATAAATTTTTCAAAAATTCTATTTAATTTGATGGAATTATTAATTTGATACGGTAAAAAAATTTTTTTACTCATTTCAATTTTAGGTATCCTAGAATATCTTTTCGATTTT
>MDSV01046952.1_pt1 | contig 16190 bp, 16 predicted proteins | sample 810851 | NCBI WGS metagenome assembly MDSV01 (sample SAMN05326640, study PRJNA326480) | marine metagenome | isolation source: seawater | place: Atlantic Ocean: North East | collected 2012 | reverse complement strand
TTTAAAGGGAAATTACTGCACAATCCTTTTAGATGAAAGTTTTGATGATAATTATATAAAAAATATTTGTAAAATATATAAACCCAATTATATTTTTGGAAAAAAGGAGAAAATTTCTATAAATTTTAATTTTAAAAATATTTTTCAAATTAAAAACTTCATTCTTGTAAAAACTAATTTTAATAAAAATTTCAAGCTTAATCTAAAAAATTCTCTTTTAATTTCATCTTCTGGAACTACAAATAATCCAAAATTAATTAGACTATCAAGCTATAACATTTATGATAATACAAAAAAAATTATCGATTATCTCAAAATAAAATATAATCATACGACTATCACGACTATGCCCTTCGGATATTCTTACGGATTATCGATTATTAATACTCATTTAGAAACTGGAGCAACTATAATTATTAATGAAAAAACAGTTTTTGAAAAAGAATTTTGGAAAACTTTAAAAAAATTTAAAGTTTACTCATTTGGAGGAGTACCAAGTTTTTATGAATTATTATTTAAATTAAAGTTCGAGAAATTAATAACACCTTACCTAAAATATATTACCCAGGCTGGAGGAAAAATTGATAAAAAATTATGTGAATATTTTTCAAATATTAAAAAGTTAAAATTTATTTCAATGTATGGACAGGCTGAAGCAAGTCCTAGAATATCTTACTTAGATTATAATTATAATAAAATCAAACCTGGGAGCATAGGTAAGCCTCTAAAAGGTTACAAATTGAAAATAGATAAAATGGGTAAATTAAAAAATTATGATTACGGTGAATTAATTTTTAAAGGAAAAAATGTGTGTCTAGGATATGCATCAAATATTAAAGATTTATTTAAAGGGGATATAAACAAAGGAATGCTTAAGACCGGTGATATAGGATATAAAGATAAAGACAATTTTTATTATATAATTGGAAGAAAAAAAAGAATTTCTAAAATTTTCGGAATAAGAATTAACTTAGATGACGTTGAAGACTTACTAAAAAAAAATAACTTTTTATGCCATTGTATACCAGATAATAAATTTTTAATTATTGAATTCTTACAAAATTACGACAAAAATCAAATTAAAGATATTATATTTGAAGAATTTAAGATTAAAATGAACTTTATTAAAACCTTTAGAGTAAAATCTTTTTCAAAAAATTCTTTATTCAAATAGCAAAATGACAGAAATTGAAAAATACTTAAACTTAAATGCCTATTCTTTAAAAAAAGAAATTAAGAAAAAATTATTTTTAAAAATAATGAACATACTTACAAAACATCATTATAATAATTCTCCCCAATATAAATCGTTAATTGATAATTTATTTAAAAAAAAAGAATCTTTTCTTTTAGATGAAGTTCCTTTTCTTCCAACATTGCTTTTCAAAAATAAAAATCTTAAAAGTATTTCAAATGAAAAGGTATTTAAAATTCTCACTTCTTCAGGCACAAGTGGCAATGTTTCTAATATTACACTAGATAAAAAAAATGCTTCTAATCAAACCAAGATATTAAACAAAATTGTTGTTTCAATTTTTGGTAAGGAAAGATTGCCAATGTTAATAATAGATTCTGATCAAAAGCTTAAAAATAGGAATCTATTCAATGCTAAAAAAGCTGCTGTACAAGGCTTTTCTATTTTCGGCAAAGATCACACTTATTTATTAGATGACAAACAGAATATTAAATACAAAACTCTTAATCAATTTCTAGAAAAATATCACTCAGATAAATTCTTAATTTTTGGATTTACAAGCAATGTTTTTAAAAATCTTTACAATCAACTAAAAATTGAAAATATAAGATTTAATTTTGAAAATGGAATTTTACTTCATGGAGGTGGATGGAAAAAAATGGAAGATCAAAAAATTAGTAACGAATTATTTAAAAAAAAATTAAATAATAAATTAAATATTAAAAATATTTTTAATTACTACGGACTTGTGGAACAGACAGGTTCCATTTTTCTAGAATGTCCTAAATGTAATAGTTTTAAAAGTTCTATATTTTCCGAAGTTTTAATTAGAGATAAAAACTTTAAGATTTGCAAAAAAGGGAAAATAGGATTAGTGCAACTTTTTTCAGTTTTACCAACCAGTTATCCAGGTCATAGCATTATAACTGATGACATAGGTGAAATTTTACCTGATCATAAGATTAAATGTGAGTCCGATGCCACACATTTTATTATACATGGACGATCAAAAGAGTCTGAATTAAGAGGATGTAGCGATGTTTAAAAATGTTTACGAGATAGAATATTTAGTGGGAAAAAAAATACCTTCTTCAAATCCATTTGTTCCTTATGATAAAATTATATGCGATTTTTTAGCTTCTTTTTCTAAAGAGTTGATAAAAGAAAAGAAAATTAAAAACTTTCCTGAACTTAAGAGCTTATCTTTCTGGTGTAGAAAAGCAAATTTAGAAATATTAAAAAAAAATAATCTTTCAAAGTTTACTAGGTTGGGTTTGGGATTATTATTTCATATAACTCCCTCTAATATCCCAACAAACTTTATCTATTCACTTATCTTTGGCTTACTAACTGGAAATTCAAATATTGTAAAAGTACCCACAAAAAAATTTAACGAAATTGAGATCATTTGTTCTGTTTTAAATAAAGTTTTAAAAAATGATAAATTTAAAAAAATTAAAGATAGAATATTAATTATCCGCTATAAAGATAGAGATGATTTCACTAAAGAGATATCTTCTCAATGTGATGGAAGAATCATATGGGGCGGTGATAAAACAATTCAATCAATAAGAAAATTTAAAATAAAAGAAAAAACTCAAGACTTTACTTTTCCCGATAGGTATTCGTTCTGTGTTATAAACACAAAAACGCTTCCAAAAATCAATAACAAAGTTTATAAAAATTTAGCTAAAAAATTCTATAATGATACTTTTTTAGTCGACCAAAATGCATGTTCTTCACCTCATTTGATAATTTGGTATGGAAAAAAAGATTTAAGAAAACAAAATTTTTTTTGGAGAAACGTTTTTGATGTCTCAAAAGAAAAATATGACTTATCCGAAAGAGCTGTGATGGAAAAATACAATGAGCTATGTAATAAAATGATAGAGTCAAAAGAACTTAAATTAAGGAAAAATTATGATAATTTGATTTATACAATTAAAGTAAAAAAGATATTTCCCGGAATTGATAATCTAAGAGGAAAATGGGGACTTTTTTATGAGTATTATATGAAAAATTTTAAAGATTTAAGTTTAATTATTAATCATAAATATCAAACTCTTACTTATCATGGTTTTAAAAAAGAATTTTTAAAAAAATTCGTAGTACATAACAATCTTAAAGGAATTGACAGAATCGTACCAATTGGCAGCGCTTTAGATATAGGCTTAATTTGGGATGGTTATGATTTGAATAAATCTTTAACAAGAATTATTGATATTAAATGAAAAAAATTATTTTAGATAAAAAAGGTATTTGCGAATATCAAAAAAATCGAGACCCTTATCTTATGATTGACTATGCTACAGAAATAGTGCCAGGAATTTCAGCAAAAGGTTACAAAGATCTCACTCAGGATGAATGGTTTTTCAAGGTTCATTGGGAAAATGACCCAAATATGCCGGGTATGCTTCAAATAGAGTCGCTAGTTCAAATGTCAGCACTTAGTATCCTCACGCTAGATGGGAATAAAGGTAAAGTTATGTATCTTGTTAATGCCAATGAGATAAGATTTTTTAAAAAAATCTTGCCAAATTCTAGACTTGAAATATCTACAAAAATTCTTTCATTTAAAAGAGGCATCGCAAATTGCTATGGAGAAGGAATTGTTGATAAAAAAATAGCTTGTAAAGCCTCATTTACACTTGTTTTAACTGATGAAATGGTTAAAATTTAAGATTGACTGTTCAAATATTGAACGATAAAGTTTAAAAATATGCCTATAGCCTCATCGTTGTTAGATAAACCAAGACTCGTTAAAAAATTAAAAGATTTTTACGACTACGTTCAAAAAAACGACGGTAAAGTTGGAAATAAAACAAGAGGTATAGACTTAAACTTTAACAATGCTTGTAACTTAAGATGTAAATATTGTTTTACAAATTCTCCTAAAGGCGATCATGTTAAAGAGTACTTGGACATTAATGCTATAAAAAAACTAGCTGATGAAGCTGATGAACTAGGATATTTTGAATTTGATTTGCAGGGAGGGGAACTTTTACTCCAGCCTAAAAAACTTTTCGAAGTCCTTGAAGCTATAAAACCTGAAAGATTTTACATGTACCTTACTACTAACGGTTATTATCTTGACAAACCTATGGCAAAAAAATTAGCAGAATATAAAGTTAGTAGAGTTTCTGTAAGCATTGACAGCATGGATGAAAAAGTTCATGACGATATTAGAGGCAGAAAAGATTCTTGGAGAAGAGCAATAGAAGCTCTTAAACACGTAAAAGATGCAGGTATGGACCCATATCTAAACATAACGGTAGGACATTATAATGCTAATACTGAACATTTCAAACAATTACTAGATTATTCAAAGGATCAAAGATACAAAACACTTTTAAACGTAGCCGTCCCTTCAGGAATGTGGCAAAATGCGGAAAACATCATATGTAACGATGAAGATAGAGAATATTTAAAAAAAATTAGAAAAGAATATAAAAATCTTGTAAGAAATATTTGGAACCCTTTCGATAAAAATCATGAAAAAATCCTAGGTTGCACTACTGTCAATAGAGTGTATGTAACACCAATAGGTGACGTGCTGGTTTGTCCTTATGTTCATATTAAAATCGGAAATATTTTTGAACAGCCATTGAAAGAAATAATTGATCATGGTTTTAAAATTAAATACTTTAGAGAACATAGCGATCTTTGTTTAGCAGGAGAAGATAAAGAATTTATTAAAAAATTTATGACCAAAAGTGGCCAAACAATTTTTAAACCAGCCTTAGCTAAAGAAATTTTTTCTGAAGAAGATTATTTAAAATAATGCTTTTAAAAAAAAAGAATGCAATAATTACTGGTTGCAATCGAGGAATTGGAGAAAAAATTCTTGAAAAATTTTCTTCTAATGGAGCTAATATTTTTGCTTGTACTAGAAAAAAAAATAATCAATTCGAGTCAAAGATATCCGATCTTTCAAAAAAATATAATGTAAAGATTGTGCCAATATATTTTGATTTTGTAGATTTAGATCAAGTTAAAAATGCATCAAAAAAAATATTAGATAGTGGGGAAACCATAGATATTCTCGTTAATAACGCAGGCATTCTAGATGTATCAATTTATCAAATGACAAGTATTAAAAAGTTGAAAGATATGTTTGAAATAAATTTTTTTTCTCAAACTGCTTTTACCCAAAATATAATTAAATCAATGATAAAAAATAAATCTGGAAGTATAATTAACCTATCCTCAATAACTGCTTTGGATGGTAATGAAGGCAGAAGTGCCTATGGTGCAACTAAGTCAGCTTTAATTGCTCAGATGAAAACTTTATCTAAAGAAGTTGGTGTATTTAACATAAGAGTTAATTGTATTGCACCTGGGTTGATAGATACTGAAATGTTATTAAAAAATACCTCAAAAGATGTAATAGAGATAATGAAAAATAAAATATCGTTAAGGAGAGTAGGGAGACCAGATGAAATAGCTGATTTAGCTTTATTTTTATCTTCAAATTTATCAACTTATATTTCAGGACAAGTAATTAGGGCTGACGGTGGAATGTGAGTAAAGAAATAGAAAAAAAAACAATTCTAAAGATAAAAGATTTTTCTTATAGATTAAGAAAAAATATTCTAGAAATGTCTAATGAAGCTGGTGCGAATAGTTCTCATTTTGGAGGAGCCTTATCTATTGTCGAAATAGTATCAACGTTATTTTGTCATAAAATGAATATAAACGACGATAAAAGTTGGCCGAAAAGAGATAGATTTATTTTAAGTAAAGGACACGCTTGCCTTGCTTACTATGCTGCTCTGTGTGAAATAGGATATATTTCAAAATCTGAGCTAAAAACTTTCGAAAAAGATGGAAGCAATTTACTTGGACATCCAGTGGCAAACAACGAATTAGGAATAGATTTTTCAAACGGCTCTTTGGGCATGGGACTATCTTTAGGAATTGGCCTAGCTATTTCCTCAAAAAAAAAAAAATTAGATTTTAATGTTTATGTAATTTTAGGTGATGGAGAGTGCAACGAGGGATCTGTTTGGGAAGCAGCAATGTCAGGTGCTCATTTTCAGCTTGATAACTTATTTGCAATTGTTGATAGAAATAATTTTCAACAAACTGGAACTAGTGATGAAATTATGAGTCTTAAAAATATAAAAGAAAAATGGGCCAGTTTTGGCTGGAACGTTTTAGAAATTGATGGACATGATATAAGTGAGATAATTAATGCTTTATCGTCAAAAATTAATAATAAACCAACAGCTTTAATCGCAAACACTATTAAAGGTAAGGGCTTTTCCTTTTCTGAAAACGATAATAATTGGCATCACGCAGTAATGACAAAGTCTAATTATGAAAAGGCACTCGAAGAAATTAGTGACAAAAAAAATAAAAATGATTGAATATAATGAAAAGAATATAAAAACCTGGTCCTTAGTTGGTTCAAGAGCAACTTTTGGTTTGGTTTCACTTGAATTAGCAAAAAAAGTGAAAGATCTTATGATTTTGACTTCTGATGTTTCTACCTCTGCTGGTTTAGATAGATTTAGGAAAAATTTTCCAGATAAATATATCGATGTTGGTATTGCCGAACAAAACTTAATAGGTATTGCAGCAGGACTCTCTAGTGAAGGTTATAAAGTATTCACTACGACTTTTGCACCTTTTCAAACCATGAGATGCTGTGAACAGATTAAAGTAAATTTGGGTTATATGAAAAAAAAAGTAAATTTAGTTGGTTTGGCTAGTGGACTAGTTCTAGGAAATCTAGGTTATACCCATTGTTGCATTGAAGATTTGTCTATTACTCGATCTATTCCAAATCTTACAGTTATTTCTCCTGCTGATTGTGTTGAAACTGTTAAGGCAATCGAGTCATCACTGAATCACAAGAGTTCAATTTATTTAAGATTAACAGGAGGTCAAAATAATGCCCCAGTTTATACAAATGATTATGAATTTGAAATTGGAAAGGCTATAAAACTTTTGGAAGGCAATGATGTAGCAATATTTTGCACAGGAACCATGGTTAAAGAATGCCTAACAGCCGCGGATATTTTAAAAAATAAAAAAATTAATTGTTCTGTAATTAACGTACATACGATTAAACCAATCGACAAAAAAATGATTGAAGAAATGTCGCAAAAAACAAAATTATTTGTTTCAGTTGAAGAACATTCAATAATTGGTGGATTAGGAAGTGCCATATCGGAGGTAAAATCAACAATTGAAAATTCACCTAGACAATTATTTATCGGTGTTCCTGATCAGTATAAATTTAGCGGAAGCTATAATTTTTTAAAAGAAAAATATGGTTTAGAGGCGAAATCTATTGCAAATAAAATACTTAATTCTTATAAGGGATAAAATTTATGGAAAATGAGAAAAAGCTAAAAAAATCTTTCTGTTCAGCACTTTCAATTTCTGAAAAAGTAGTTAACGAAAAATTAGAATACAACGGGATTCCAGAATGGGATTCAATAGGTCATATGTCCCTTATTTCTTCGATCGAAGAAGAATTTAAGATCTCAATTGAAACTGATGATATTATTGATTTTAGTGGATACTCAAAAGGTAAAGAAATATTATCTCAAAAATATGATATTAAGTTCTAAATTATTCCAAAAGAAGTTTATTTTTAATCATTAATCTCGCAGTATATAGGTCTTTTTTAATATTTATATCAAATGCTTCTCTTGCACTTATAATTTGTCCAATACAATTTTTTTTATCAAATGTTTCTGCCTTAATTAATGGATTATTTTTGTTTATAAACTTATTATAATAATCAGATTTTGTTATCCTTAAAGCTCCAGAGTAAACAAATGATTTGGGCCAATCTTGAGTTCTTTCAAAATCAGATAATTTTTTTTTTCCATAACTCAGTAAGTTAAAAGTTAATTTCTTATTTTTTAAAATATATTCATAGGGATGATTAAACGGTTCATTTATTGAGCAAATAGAATTAATTTTTTTTTGATTAACCAGTTTATTATAAGCATTTAATATGCTTTTGCTTTTCAGAAAAGGATATGTAGGTGGTACCAAACATATATATTTTGGAATTTTTTTCTTTTTGAATTTTAAATAAGATAAAGTATCTAAAATACAAGACATCATAGTCGACTTAGAGGATGAAAATTTTTTTGTTCTGAGAAAAGGAGTTTTAGCCCCAAATTTTTTCGCGATTAAAGAAATTTTTTTTGAGTCTGATGACACCAAAACTTCTCCCAATGATGTCTTTAAACAAGCCTTAATTTTTAATTCAATCATATAGTTTTTACCTATTTTTTTGAGATTCTTATCTTTTATTCTTTTAGAACCTGATCTAGCAGGAATGATAAATAATACTTTATTTTTTAAATTGGTTTTCATTTTATTTAGATAATTTATTGATTATTTTTTTAAAATATTTTTTTGAATGCTAACTTAATATTTTTAATTAAATAATTTATTTCTTTATAATTTGTTGAGTTGGAGAAAAAAATTATTCCATTTATTGGATAATGAATGTTTTTGTTATAAAGGAAATCTCTAAATAACTTAATTTTTTTATAATTTTTCTTTTCCAAAAAGTCTCTCTGAGATCTATTTTCTACTTTAGACTTGGTAAAAATAATTCTAATTAGAGATGAAACTCTTAGGCAGCTTGCATCATAATTATTGTTTTTAAAAAATGAATTTAAATTTTCTACAAAATAATTCGATTTTTCATTTAAGTTTTTAAAAATTTTTTTCTTATTTTTAATAACAAATTTCACAACTTGATTTGCTGTATATGTATTTATGGAATTCCCAGAGAATGTTCCTCCAAAAAAAACTTTATTATTTTTTTTCAAGAGTTGTTTTTCTATTTCTTTTTTTATTGCAATTATACCCATGGGGAGACCACCTCCCAAACATTTTCCAAAAGTCGAAATAGAAGGGTTTAAATTTAGTATATCCTGTATACTAGACCCTTCACACCTTAATCCTGTTATCATTTCATCAAATATAAGAATTATTTTTTTCTTTTTACAAAATTCACTTAAAAACTTTAAATATTCTTTTGCTAGAATAGGCAGGGAAGCTTGTACGGGTTCAATAATCACACACATAATTTTTTTTTCATATTTTTTAAGTATCTTTTTTGATAATGCTATATTGTTATATGGAATAAATTTAATATTACTTTTTGTCTGAGCCTCCAAACCTTCACTTAACTTGATGCTTTCTAGTTTTTTATTTGTTTTGAATAAAAGTTCATTTACAGAACCATGCCAGCTGCCGGTCACAGAAATAATCAGTTTTTTTTTCGTAATTCCTCTAGCTATTCTTAATGATTTAAAGACTGCTTCCGTTCCAGAGTTGCAAAAAATAAACTTTGAGTATTTAGGAAATATGTTTTTTAAAGTTTTAGAAAATTCCAAGCTATAAATGTTTTTAGCAGCTAAATTAGATATATTACTTTTAATTACTTGTTTTAATGACTTTTTAAATATTAAAGAATTATGACCAAGTAAATTAGTCCCTGCACAAAAAGATAAATCAAGAAATTTTTCATCTTTTATAAAGACATTTGAACCAACTGCTTTAGAGAAAACGTTATCTGTATTTTGATAACCCTCATTCATTACATAATTTTTTTTAGAAGCTTCTTTCATATTGTTTTGAAGTGTTCATCGTTGCAAATAATGTTTTTTACATGAAGATTGTGCAAACTATTTTTTGAATTGTTATATTTAATGTTTTTAAATGTCTCACAAATATTGCTTTTCATGAATAAATATACTATATCATAACATAATGTTCAAAAAATGAACAGACAATAATTATGGACCCCAAAGACACTATTAAAAAAAATTTAAAAAGAAGATCAGAGGTTGTTGATGTTGTTCCAATTCACCGAGGTGTTCCAATGCCAACTTGGGTGGAATTAAGTTTAATAGATGTATGTAATAGAAAATGTAGTTTCTGCCCAAAATCAAATGAAAAAGTCGCACCTGACACATTTCAAAAAATGACAAGAAAAATAATTGATGAAATACATGATCAACTTTTAGAGATTCATTTTCAAGGAACAATATCTTTATGTGGCTACGGAGAACCATTATTACATAAAGACATATCTTATATAGTCAAGAAATTATCAAACGTGAGTAATGTTGAACTTATAACTAATGGAGATGTTTTATCGCCAAAACGTTTACAGGATCTCTATATATCAGATATAAGCAAGGTGCTTGTGAGTATGTATGACGGACCTGAACAAATTGAAAAATTTCAATCAATGACAAAGCAAGCCAATGTTCCTGAGGACTTAGTTATTTTAAGAGACAGATGGTACGACAAACATAATGACTTTGGGGTTAAACTTACTAATAGGGCAGGTACTATTTCCACAGGCACACAAGAGGAAGTTGGTAAATACAAAAACTGTTTTTATCCTACTTATCAATTATTAATTGATTGGGATGGAAATATTTATTTATGTCCTCAAGACTGGCAAAGAAAAGTTTCAATGGGTAACATAATGCAAGAAACAATTTTTAATATTTGGACTGGAAACACACTCACAAAATTTAGAAAAAATCTTTTATCAGGCAAAAGATGTGCAAATCCTTGCACAGAGTGTAATGCAGATGGAACTTTACTTGGGAAAAATCATGCAAAAAAGTGGGAAGAGATTTATATTAAAAAGTAAAAATTTTAATGAGCAGTAAAGAACTTATTTGGGATACAACTTTATATCCCTGCGATTATCCGATAGAAATTAGAAAAATATTTTTTAATTTAAATATTGCTAATAGAAAAAGATTTACTAAATGGATAAGCGACATCTCAAAAAATTTTTCTGAAAATTTTGATTGGTGGTTGAGCCCACCCGCTTCAAGAAATCCATTGATATCCGATCTTCATAAACAAGTAACAATATTAGAGACTCTAAATAAAATAAAAAAAAGATTTTCAAGTATTGAATTAATTATAAACTCAAATAATTTTAGAAATATATTGAATGTTTGGTCAAAAAATCAAAAATTTTCTCTTAAAATAAAATTAAAAATAAAAAATAATTACCTAAATAATAAATTGATACCTTTAAAAACTTTTTTATTTTATCTTACAGTATTCATTTTCATCAAATGTTTTGTTAAAAAAAGAGAAATCGATAAGGACCACAAAATTACATTAATTGATGTATTTCAAACAGAACAATTTAAAAATAGAAATTTTGATGTATCAAAAATTAAAAAAAAAAATATATATTTTTGTCCTACGTTTGTAATAGAAAAAAATATATTCAAAATTTTTAAAATAATAAATTCTGTAAAAAATTCAAATTACATATTCAAAGAACATTATTTAAGTATTTTGGATTTTTTAAAATGTTTTTATCCTAGATTTTTCAATCAAAACCTGAAAAATAAATTTACAAACTATTTAAAATTTGACCTCAAAAGCATAATTGAAGATGAACTTTCACGATTGACTGATTATCCTTCAATGTTTTTGGCTAAAACAAACTATTATTTTTGTAAAAAAATAAGTGAGCATGGAGTAAAAGTGCACAAATCAATTAATTGGTTTGAAAATCAAACAGTAGATAAGGGTTGGAATTACGGTTTCAGAAAATTTTTTCCTAAAATCAAATTAATTGGTTACCAAGGATTTACTCATTTTATGCATCTCATGAATACAATTCCTACTGAACAAGAGGAAAAAGCAAAAATAATTTCTAAAGAAATACTAACTATTGGAAAAGCGTATGTGAAAATGAAAAAGGAATTTTTTCCAGAATTAAATGTAAAAGTTGCCCCAGCCTTAAATTTTCAAAATATTTTTGATAAATATGAAAAAAAAATAAGCAATAAGATTTTAATTATTTTATCTGGCGTAAAAGAGCTTGATGAGAAAGTTTTAGAATGGACTTTTTATTATTTAAAAGAAAATAAAAATCAACGAATTATGGTTAAAGCCCATCCAATTTTACCATATGAAAACCTCGTTAAAAATGGGAATAGGTATTCTAACAGAATAAAAGTTTATGAAGGAAAGTTAAATTCAATTTTAAAAAAAACTTATTCTGTAATTTGCTCTGGGCCCACAAGTGCAACAATGGAGTCTTTAGCATTTAATTGCTATTTAATAATACCTGTTTTTGAACCTTGTGATGAGGAAAATATTAAAAGTTTAAATATTAAAAAGAATTTATACCGTTTAGTATATGATAAGCACGATTTTAATAAAGAGTTAAGAAAAGTACTGAAGAAAAAAAATAAAATAATAAAAAATTCAAATTTAAAAAATTTTCTTTTTAAAAAAATTGATAAAAAAAATATGAGTATTTTTTTTTAAAATTTATGAAAAAAATTGATTTAAAAAATAATTTTAGAGGAAAAAAAGTTATTATTACTGGACATACTGGTTTTAAAGGTTCTTGGCTAGTTTTATGGCTTCACCATTTAGGTTCAAAAATTGTTGGTATCTCGAATAATGTGCCAACCAAACCTTCAATGTTTGAAAAATTGAATTTAAAGAATAATTGTAAAGATATTAGAACAAATATTAAAGATTTATCAACATTGAAAAAAATTCTTCTTAAAGAGAAACCAGACTATTTGTTCCATTTAGCCGCACAATCATTAGTTAAAAAGTCTTACTTTAATCCAATAAATACATTTGAAACGAATACACTTGGTACTCTTAATATTTTAGAGTCTTTAACAAAGTTAAAAAAAAAATGTACAGTCGTTTTAATAACAAGCGATAAAAGTTATAAGAATTTAGAGAAAAAAAGTGGTTATAAAGAAAATGATATTCTCGGAGGCCATGATCCTTATAGCGCCTCTAAAGGCTCTGCAGAAATAATTATCCAGTCATACATCAAATCTTTTTATAAAAATAACAAAAATATAAATATTGCTGTTGCAAGAGCAGGCAATGTTATTGGCGGTGGAGACTGGTCTAGCGACAGATTAATCCCTGATTGTGTAAAATCATGGTCTAAAAATAAAGTAGCTATAATTAGGAATCCTAGCTCGACTAGGCCATGGCAACATGTCTTAGAGGCATTAGGAGGGTATTTAATTTTAGCAATTAAATTAAAGAAGTCAAAGAGACTTCATGGAGAGGCTTTCAATTTTGGACCATCTCTTCAAAAACAAAAAACAGTTTTATCGTTAATAAAAATAGTTAAAAAATTTTGGCTGGGTATTAAATGGAAATTAAAAAAAAAAGAAAACTTTTATGAAACAAAAATACTTAAATTAAATTGTAGTAAATCAAAAAAATACCTTAATTGGAAATGTGTGCTTAAATTTGAGGAAAATATAGAGATGTTGTCAAATTGGTATAAGTTGTTTTATTCAAAAAATACCGATATGAAAAAATTTTCGATTGAGCAAATTAAAAAATATCAAAGATTAATGAGTGAGAGATTATGAAGGTGGTGATACTAGCTGGAGGGCTTGGTACAAGATTATCTGAATATACAAAAACCATTCCTAAACCAATGGTAAAAATTAAGGGCAAACCATTAATTTACTATGTAATGAAATCTTATGCAAAATATGGGTTTAAGGATTTTATAATAGCATTAGGTTACAAAGGAAATATTATAAAAAAATACTTTAAAAAAAATAATTTTAAGTGGAAGATTAAATTAGTTGATACTGGTTTAAAAACAATGACAGGCGGAAGATTAAAAAGATTATCCAAATTTTTAATTGATGATACTTTTATGATGACTTATGGCGACGGAGTATCTAACGTAAATTTAAAAAAATTGCTTAAATTTCATAAAAAAAGTAAGAAAATAATCACTCTTACAACTGTTAGGCCTCCAGCAAGATTTGGTGTTATTAAAATGAAAGGGGGAACAGTCTCTTATTTTAAAGAAAAATCAAAGGTTGATGAGGGATGGATCAATGGTGGTTTTTTTGTAATAGAACCAGAATTTTTAAATTATATTAAAAATGATAAAACATTTTTAGAAAAAGAGCCATTAGAAAAAGCTTGTAAAAAAAAACAACTAATGGCTTTCAAACATAGCGGTTTTTGGCAATGCGTTGATACAAAAAGAGATTTAGAAAAACTCAAAAAAGAAATTTTTACAAATTGAAAAAGAAAAAAATTCTTATCATAGGTGGTACAGGTTTTATAGGATACCATTTAGCAAAAAAATGCGTATCTAAAAATTTCATTGTTACAAGTTTATCTACTAGGAAACCTAAAAAAATACGAAAATTAAAAAAAATAAAATATCTAGTTTGTGATATATCAAAAAAAAAATTTTTGATGCAAGTAGTTAAAAATGAATATGATTACGTTGTAAATCTTGGAGGACATGTTGATCATAGAAATAAATTAAAAACATACCAAAGTCATTTCTTAGGACTTAAAAACTTAGTTGATATATTTGTTAAAAAAAAAATAAAAAGTTTTATTCAAATCGGAAGCGGGGGAGAGTATGGTAAATTAAAATCACCACATTCAGAAAATCAACAAGGAAAACCGAATTCAATTTACTATAAGTCTAAATTACGTGCATCAAAACTTGTTTCCCAAATGTATAAAAAGAATAAATTTCCTGGAATAGTCCTGAGGCTATATCAAGTTTATGGGCCTAATCAAGATTTAAATAGGGTAATTCCAATAGTAGTAAAAAATTGTTTAGACGATAAAAAGTTTGATTGTTCTGATGGAAAACAATTTAGAGATTTTACATATGTTGAAGACGTAGTGGATGCTATTTTATTATCTTTAAATAAAAAAAAAGCACATGGTAAAATATTTAATATTGGCTCAAGTAAAATAATTAAAATCAAAGATCTTATACATAAAATAAATACTATAATAGGTTTTGGAAAGCCTTTTTATGGGAAAATTAAATTAAGAGACGATGAAAATATTATTTCTTACCCGTCAATAAAAAAAGCTAATAAAATTCTTAAATGGAAACCAAAAATTTCTTTTAATACTGGATTAAAGAAAACAATTAATGAAATTAAAAAAAGATAAGAAAATAAATAATAATCCTCTTATAAGCATTATCATGAATTGCCATAATGGTGAAAAATATCTATCAACTAGTCTTCAAAGTATTATAAAACAAACTTACAAAAATTGGGAATTAATTTTTTATGATAATAAATCTTCAGATAATAGTAAAAAAATTGTAAAAAATTTAAAAGACAATAGAATAAAACTTTTTAGCTCTAGTAAATTTATAACACTCTACAAAGCAAGAAATTTGGCAGTTCAAAAATGTAAAGGTAAATTTATAACTTTTTTAGATACTGATGATTGGTGGCACAAAGAAAAATTAAAGAGACAAATTGAATTTTTTAAGAAATTTAAAAAAACAAAAATTTTGTATTCGAAATTTTATATATTTGACCAGGAAACAAAAAAGAAAAAAATAAACACTGAAAGAATTTACTCAGGGCAAATTACGAAAAATTTGATGAAAAATTATAACATTGGTATCCTAACAACTATGGTTGAGAGGAATATATTTACCAAGTTTAGATTTAGCCAAAAATACAATATTATAGGAGATTTCGATTTTTTTACTAGATTAAGCTTAGAATACCCATTTAATAAAATCGATAAACCATTAGCATACTTTAGATTACATAAAAAAAATTACTCAAGGCTTAATATTAATCGCTATATTGATGAGTTAAATTACTGGTTAAAGTTTAATAAAAAACTCTTTAAAAAAAAGGGAGTAACTTTGTTGCATCCTTGGATAACACTAGTAAAATTAAAAATTAAGAAAATTATAAATTATTATTAGGGCGTGTAGTTCAGTGGTAGAACGCTTCGTTGACATCGAAGAGGCCATAAGTTCAATTCTTATCACGCCCACCAGTGTGAAATTTGATTGATAAATTAGGGAAAAAAGCACATTTTATTCTGTTTACAAGAATTGTTAAAAATATTATAAGTTTTCGCCTGGTAATTATTGCGAAGGGGCCACACCCGATCCCATCCCGAACTCGGAAGTTAAGTCCTTCAGCGCCGATGGTACTTTGTCTTAAGATAT
>MDSV01114305.1_pt1 | contig 16193 bp, 19 predicted proteins | sample 810851 | NCBI WGS metagenome assembly MDSV01 (sample SAMN05326640, study PRJNA326480) | marine metagenome | isolation source: seawater | place: Atlantic Ocean: North East | collected 2012 | reverse complement strand
TTTTTAACCTTAATTTTGCTCATATTTAATTATATATCTTAATAATTGAATTTTGCAGTTATATATACATATTAAGACAAAATTACCAAATAAACGATTATGATAGACAAAATTTTTCCAAAGATCCACAGTGAAGGTTACAAGTTTATGGTAATATTTGCTGTAGCAAGCATATTTTTATATTTAATTAATTCATTTTTAGGCTTTATCGGATTTGTATTAACAATTTGGTGTTATTATTTTTTTAGAGATCCAGATCGAATTGCAATCAACGATGATAATTATTTAGTAAGTCCTGCTGATGGCTTGATAATTCAAGTCAAAGAAACAGAAGGTCCAAAAGAACTTAACCTTAATGAAAAAAAATATACGAAGATAAGTATATTCATGAATGTTTTTGATTGTCACGTCAATAGAGCACCTTGCTCAGGTAAAATAGAGAATATCTCTTATATTAAAGGAAAATTTTTTAACGCTTCTCTCGATAAAGCAAGCGAACATAACGAAAGAAATTATTATAAAATAAAAAGCTTAAGTGGCGAGGAAATTATTGTTGTCCAAATTGCAGGATTAATTGCCAGAAGAATAGTTTGCGAAACATCTGTAGATAAAAATTTGATTCAAGGTGAAAGAATAGGGATGATCAGATTTGGAAGTAGAGCTGATTTATATTTTGAAAATTATACACCTTTAGTTAAAGTTAATCAAAAGGCAATCGCAGGAGAAACTCTTTTAGCAAAAAAATAAAATGAATCAACCAAAGAAAAAATTTAAAATAGTAACAGATACAAGCGCCAGAGTTATATTGCCTAACATGATAACTTTAATTGGTGTTTGCGTTGGTTTAAGTTCAATTAATTTTGCACTAAACGAAAACTATAAATTATCAATTATTGCAATACTCGTTGCAGCAGTGATGGATGGTTTAGACGGTAGGATTGCTAGACTAATTAAAGGTACATCAAAAGTTGGAAAAGAATTGGACTCTTTAACAGATATCGTAAGCTTTGGTGTTGCACCTGCTTTTATTATGTATTTTTGGATACTGAACTCTCTGGGTAAAATTGGCTGGTTGATATCTTTGATATATGTAGTTTGTGTTGCTCTTAGACTTGCTAGATTTAATATAAATACTGGTGGAGAACAATATTGGAAAGATAATTATTTTGAAGGTATTCCTTCTCCAGCTGGAGCAATCTTAGTTTTGAGTCCATTAATATTTGAGATTAGTAAATTAAATTTAGTTAATTTAGATTATAAGTTTTTATCGCCAATAGTATTTGTCGTAATTTCTATTTTATTAATTAGTAAAATTCCAACTTATTCTTTTAAAAAAATTGTTGTACCAAGAAGTATGACTATATTCTTACTTTTTGGGATAGTCGTAATATTTGGTATTCTACTTGTTTATCCTTTTGAAATATTATTCATAGGATCTATAGTTTATCTATTTGCAATTCCAATTAGTTTTTTAAATTATAAAAAAATTAAAAAAAAATATGAGGATCATAAACTAGAGGATAACGAACCAGAAGATGTTCTTTAGATGAAAGAAAATACAATAGTCTCATTAGCAGATTCAAATTATTTTGAATTATTAAATGAATTAATAGATTCTATAAAACAGTTTAAAGAAAGCTCTAATACAGCTATTTGTATATTGAACGCAGGTTTGACAGAGGATCAAGTTAAAAAACTATCAGAAAAAGTAGATGAAATAAAAAAAGCTGAATGGGACATTGAAGTCCCACAATATAAAATTAATGGTAAAGAGTGGCTAAAAAGCCAAGTTTCAAGAGCATTTATTCCAAAATATTTTCCTAATTATGCAAAATATTTATGGATAGATTGTGATGCTTGGGTACAGGATTGGTCTTCAATAGATCTTTATTTTAAAGCTTGCAGTAAAGGTAAACTAGGAATTACCCAAACTATCGGACCTGGTTACAAAATAATGTCTAAAGTTAAGTGGCTTTTTGGAAAATTAGCAATAATAAAATCACAAAATTTTAAACATGCAATAGCGTCAAAAATCGGAATTGGCTCTGCAAGAAAACTTGCCTTTTCACCTCATATAAATATTGGTGTTTTTTCATTAGAAAAAAATTCACCGTGCTGGTTAAGTTGGCAAAATAATTTAAAAAAAACTTTAAAGTCAGGACAAATTTTTGGATCTGAAGGATTAGCAATAAATATCAGCGTATACATAGACGATGTAGATACAGAATTTTTACCTTTAAACTGTAATTGGATAGCGAGTAATTTACTTCCTAAGTTTGATGAAAATATAAACAAATTTGTTGAACCTTATTTACCAAACCACATAATTGGAATTATGCATTTAGCAGGAGGTATAAAAAAGGATGGTAAAGACATGAGAGATGATAAAAATATTAAAATTAATATTAAAACACTGGAAGATAAAAATATTATTAAGAGTTTAAGGTATATTAATTAATTGAAAAAAAATAAAATTTCTAAAAATTGGATAAACAAACAACGTAGAGATATTTATGTAAGAAAATCTAAGATCGAAGGATATAGATCAAGAGCTGCATATAAAATTGAAGAGATTAATAGAAAATTTAAATTATTTAAAGGGGGCATGTCGATAATTGATCTCGGTTCAGCCCCAGGAAGTTGGTCGCAATATGTATTAAATAATTATAAAAATTGTAAACTACTATCAATAGATCATCAGGATATTGATCCAATAGGAGATTCCAGTCATATTGTAGGAGATTTTACCGTTGAAAATAATAAAACTAAAATAAAGAATCATTTTAAAAAAAAAGTACAGGTTGTAATGTCAGATATGGCAGTTAACACAACTGGAAATAAAGCATTAGACTCCATGGTTACTGGAGAACTTTCTATAGAAGCGATGAATTTTTCTTTAGAGGTTTTAGACGTAAAAGGAGCATTTATATCAAAAATATTTATGGGATCCTCTTTTAACGAAATTGTCGCGCTTAGTAAAAAAAATTTCAAAAAAACCAATATTTTTAAACCTCCTGCGAGTAGAAAAGGGTCAAAAGAAAGTTTTATAATTAGTCAGTTTTTGAAGTAGATATACTTTTATTTTTTTTAGAATCGTATATATAAGGACATGGGTCCCATAAAAGAATCTCTAACGTTTGACGATGTAACACTTGCGCCAAATTATTCTGAAATTTTACCTTCAGAAGTTAAAACACTAAGCAAGCTATCAAAAAATTTAACACTTAAAATACCTATATTATCTTCAGCGATGGATACCGTAACTGAGTCAAAGATGGCAATAGCTTTGGCCAAAGCAGGGGGTATAGGAATTATACATAGAAATTTAAATATTCAACAACAAATAAATGAAATAAAAAAAGTAAAAAGAAAAAAATTATTGGTTGGGGCAGCAGTAGGAGCTGGACCAAACGAAGAAAAAAGAGCTAAATCCATATTGAAGGAAAATATTGATTTAATTGTTATTGATACAGCGCACGGTCATACAAAAAAAGTAAGACAAATAATTGAAGTTATAAAAAAATATAAAAATAAAAAAACCTCAATTTGTGCAGGCAATATTGCTACAAAAGAAGCCGCAAAGTTTTTAATTAAATTAGGAGTCGATATTATTAAAGTTGGAATAGGTCCAGGATCAATTTGTACAACTAGATTGGTAGCAGGAATTGGAGTTCCCCAATTAGGTGCTATTTCAGAAGTTAGAAACGGTATTGGTAAGTCCAAAACTACGTTGATAGCAGATGGAGGAATTAAGTTTTCAGGCGATATTCCAAAAGCATTGGCGGCAGGCGCAGACGCAGTTATGATTGGATCTTTATTTGCTGGAACCGATGAGGCTCCAGGAAAATTAATAAAGAAAAACGGTAAATTATTCAAGAGCTTTAGAGGAATGGGATCTATAGGCGCAATGAACAAAGGTTCAGCAGATAGATATTTTCAAAAAAAACAAAAAGACATATCTAAATACGTTGCAGAAGGAGTAGAAGGATTCGTTAAATATAAAGGAAAAGTTGATAAAATAATTTATCAATTAATTGGAGGACTTAAATCTTCAATGGGATATTTAGGCTCAAAAAAAATTATAGATTTGAGAAAAAAACCAAAATTTGTAAAAATTACAAAAGCAGGATTTTATGAAAGTATGGTACACAATGTTGATGAAATTAAAAAATAAATTGAAGGGTATATTTATTCTATTATTTTTATTTTTCTTTACATTAATCCCTTTAACTTACGCAAAAGAAAACTTTTTTATAGAGGGAAAAAAATTGTTTGATTTAAAGAAATACGATGAGTCAAAATTTTTATTTCAAAGAAGTATAGTTTATGATCCGAAAAAAACTGAATCGTATATTTATCTATCCAAAATATTTAGCGCAGAGGATAATGAAATTGAAGAAAAAAAAAATATTAAAACAGCACTTTTGCTGGATCCAAAAAATGAAGAAGCTCTTTTAATTCTTATAAATATAGAATTGAAAAGATCCAATATTTCTGAAGTGAAAAAACTTAAAAATAGATTTCAGAATGCATGCTCATCTTTATGTGATAAAATTTCAAATATAGATAAAAAATTAAGCAATATCGAAGCTAAAGATGAGTCTTGATAAAAATATTGAAAAAATCATTATTATTGATTTTGGATCACAATTTACTCAGCTAATAGCAAGAAGAATAAGAGAACTTGGTGTATACGCAGAAATAATTGCCCATAAACATACTAGCTCAATCAAAAGTTTTAAGAATATTAAAGGTATAATTCTTTCAGGGGGCCCAATGAGCGTTTATCAAAAGAATATTAATTTTAACGTAAATTTTTTTAATTTAAATCTGCCGATTTTAGGAATTTGTTTTGGTCATCAAATAATTGCAAAAAAATTAGGAGGAAGAGTAAAAAAATCTAAATTTAGTGAATATGGTTTAGCAAAAGTTAAAAAAGTTGGCCAAAGTGAACTTACAAAAAGTTTTTTTAACAATAAAAACTTTGCAAATGTATGGATGAGCCATTCTGATGAAGTCATTAAAATTCCAAAAAATTTCAGAATAATAGGATCGAGTAACAATTCTAAAAACTGCATCGTAGAGAATAAAAATAAAAGATTCTATGGAATGCAATTTCATCCTGAAGTAACTCATACTGATAGAGGAATCGTTTTGATCAAAAATTTTGTATTTTTAATATGTAAAGTAAAAAAAAATTGGTCTCCAAGGGATCAGAAAAATAAATTAATTAATGAAATAAAAAATCAGGTAGGTAACTCGAAAGTTATATGCGCACTTTCAGGTGGAGTTGATAGTAGTGTTGCAGCTAAATTGATATATTCAGCAATTGGTAAAAATCTCATTTGTATTTTTGTAAATACGGGGCTTTTGAGAAAAAATGAAGAGACACAAGTAATAAAAACTTTTAGAAAAAAATTCAAAATGAATCTTGTTTATATTAACGAATCAACATCTTTTTTAAATAAATTAAAAAAAGTTTCAGACCCAGAAAAAAAAAGAAAAATAATTGGAAATTTATTTATTAAAATTTTTGAAAAATATTCAAAAAAAATTAAAAATGCAAAATTTTTAGCACAAGGTACACTATATCCAGACTTGATTGAGAGTAAGTCAGTTACAGGAAGTCAAACATCAAAAATTAAATCACATCATAATGTTGGAGGATTGCCAAAAAAGATGAAATTAAATTTAGTAGAACCATTAAAATATTTATTTAAAGATGAAGTAAGAAAACTTGGTTTAGAATTAAAATTATCTAAAGAAATTATTTCTCGACACCCGTTTCCTGGTCCAGGTTTAGCTATAAGAATACCAGGGAAGATCTCCAAAGAAAGAGTTAATATTTTAAAAGAGGCTGACTATATTTTTATCGAAGAATTAAAAAAGAGAAATCTATATAATAAGATATGGCAAGCTTATGCCGCTTTGCTTCCAGTTAAAACAGTTGGGGTAATGGGTGACAATAGAACATATGAAAATATTTGTTTACTCAGGGCAATCACTTCGGAAGATGGTATGACTGCGGACTTTTTTAATTTTAAAAAGGAATTTATGCAAGAAACATCTAACAAAATTATTAATAATATTAAGGGTATAAATAGAGTGGTTTATGATATTACATCTAAACCACCAAGTACAATAGAACTTGAATAAATGATAAAAAAAATTTTAAAAAAAAAAGGAAAATCTAAAATAATTTGTTTAACCGCATACTCAAAAAATTTTTCTGAAGAAATAGATAAATACGCAGATATAATATTAGTTGGAGACTCACTTGGATCAGTCTTATATAATTTCAAGACAACAAGAAATGTTACCTTGAATAATATGATACAACATTCACAGAGTGTAAGACTTGGAGTTAAAAAAAGTTTAATGGTTGTTGATATGCCTCACAACACGTATAGAAACAATAAAGAAGCATTAAAAAATTCAAAAAAGGTAATTTCATTAACCAAATGTGATGCAGTTAAATTAGAAGGAGGAGAAAAAATAAAGAATATAGTTAAATATTTAACTAATAATAAAATTCCTGTAATGGGTCATATAGGTATTTTACCTCAGAGTATTAAAGGAATATTTAAATACAAAGGTAGAACTGATAAAGAACGTGAAAAGTTGTTAAAAGATGCTAAAGCGTTAGAAAATGCAGGTGCGTTCTCAATAGTACTAGAATGCATACAATCTAAAACAGCAAAGATGATTACTAAAAGTCTAAAAATTCCCACAATTGGAATTGGATCTTCAGCTCATTGTGATGGTCAAGTTTTAGTAACTGATGATTTAATCGGCTTGAATGAAACAAAAATAAGATTCGTTAAAAAATTTGTGAATATTAAATTACTAATAAGAAAAGGATTAAAAAAATTTAAATCTGAAGTTAAAAAAAGTAAATATCCTAGTAAAAAATATTCTTACTAAAAATATTTTTTAAAACTTTGATTAATATCTATCATTCCAAAATCTGCTAAACCACCAATTATTAGTTGTAATGCAACTAAAAGAATAAAGGCTAATCCCACGTATGCTATCCATAAATGTTTTTGTATATAATTTGCTAAGTAAGTAGCAAGAGCTCCAGTTAATATTACAGATAAAACTAATCCAAAAATCATAAATCCAAAATTACCTTTTGAGGCTCCCACAACTCCTATCACATTATCAAAACTTATTGTGATATCTGCAAAAAGGACTTTATATATACTTTTAACAAAAGATGGTTCTTTAGATTTTTTTGTTGGCGATTTTATATTTTTAATTTCAAATAAATCTTTTCTTAAGTCGTTCACAATCCAAATCAGCAACAAACCACCTAAGATTTTGATCCAGTAGAATTTAAATAGATAAGTAGCAAATACAGCAAATAAAATTTTAAAAACTAAAGCTCCTACAACTCCCCAAAAAATTATCTGCTTTCTGTTTTTTGGTACAAAATTCGCAGCTATAAGTCCAATTATAATTGCATTGTCCGCCGCAAGAACAATATCTATAAATATTATTTGGGATAAAATTATTGCTTCTTCAATCAAGGTTTAAATTATATTAGAAAATTATCACTTTATCAATTTAAACTGTAACAATTTAGTATTTTGATGTTTTAGTTCCATCAATTAAATCCTTAAGCTCCTGGTATTCATCACAGTTGCAAACTTTTAAAACATTTAATCTTTCAAGAGCTAAATTCTTTCTATTTGTTTGTAAATACAATTCACCTAAATATTCATTTATACCGTTATGATTAGGATTAAGTGCTAAACCCATTAAATAATAAGCTTCAGCCCCCTCAAAATCTCCCGTTTTTCTAGATGTAAATCCTAAATAATTTAATATATCAGGATTACCAGGAGTTAATTTATTCGCTTCCAATAAAAGATCTAAAGCTCGTTTGTATTTTTTTTCAGCTTTTTTTAATTTCCCTTTTTTTTCTTGCTTCTTTGCTTTTTTGATAAGTTTATAGGCACCTTTTTCTGGAGAACCCTTCTCTATCTTTTCATCTCTCTCTCCCGCACCAGTACCAGCTCCATAGGATAACGAATTAAATAATAACGACACAATAAAAACTAACAAAATTTTTTTAATCATTTCTAAATTTTTTCATTTTATTAAGCGGTTTTAAAATAAATCCGTTCTCCAACAAATAGTTTTTAATAATTCTAGCAGTTGTAAGTGCATAATCATTATCTCCATGTATACATATGGAGTCAATTTTGCAAGGTATCTGTTTGCCAGAAAAGCAATTTAAAGATTGATTCTTAACCATTTTTAACACGTGCTCTTTAGCCTCATCAGGGTTAGTGATTAATGCATTTTTTTTTGATCTAGAAACTAAATTACCATCATCTTCATAGTTCCTATCTGCAAATATTTCACAAGCAATATTTAAACTAAGCTTTTCAGCAGCTTTTTCCATTTTAGATCCTGTTGGAACTAGATAAATAAGATTTTTATCAATTTCTTTAATTGATTCAGCTAATGTGCTAGCTAATTCAAAATCTTCACAGGCCATGTTGTTTAAAGCACCATGTGGTTTAATATGAGTAACTACTTCATTATGTTTGTCGGCGATATTTTGCAGTATATTATATTGATCAAATATTAGTTTTTTAATTTCTATAGTACTTAAATTTAGTCTTTTTCTCCCAAAATTTTTACGATCTTTAAATGAAGGATGCGCACCTATGCTAACTTGGTTTTCTTTAGATATTTTTATTACATTACTCATTGTTTCTTCGTCACCAGCATGAAATCCACAAGCAACACTTGCAGTATTAACAATGCTTAATAGATCTGGGTCGTTATGATTAGAATGAATTTCAGATTTTTCACCTAAATCACAGTTTATATTAATTTCCATAATATTAAATTTGAATTATAACATGTCATGATTAAAAATATATCAAATCTTGGTGACGCAGCTATATATTGTAATTTTGGAGATCAGGTAAACAAAAAAATTAATTCTGAAGTAATTAATTATTTTAATTCAATAAAAAATAGTAAAATTCAAGGAATTATAAATTTAGCACCATCTTATAACAAATTAGTTATTTCTTTTGACTTAAATATTACAAACTATAAAAAAATTGTTGATGAAATCAAAAGTATCAAAATAGAAGATTCTAATTTAATTACAAAAAAAACCATCAATATCCCTATTTGTTGTGAAGATGGATTTGAACTTGATTTAAATAATCTAAAGGAAAATCTTAAGCTAGATAAAGAAGAAATATTAAATAATTTTTTTAAAAAAGAGTATTTTTGTTATATGAATGGTTTTGTAGCTGGAATGCCTTTTATGGGTGATATAGACCTCTCTTTACGAACTAAAAGACTTAAAACGCCAAGAGTAAAAGTTCCAAAAGGATCAGTTGGAATCACAGAACAATTTTGCAATATATATACATTTGAAAGTCCTGGGGGATGGAATATAATTGGCAAAACTCCTTTACAAATATTTAACAAAGAAAATAAAATTACTCCCTCGATTATAAATCCTGGAAATTTGGTAAAATTTGTAAGGATTTCAGAAAAAGATTTTTATGACTGGAAATAATAATAAATTTATAGTTTTAAGATCAGGTATTAATTCAACTTTCCAAGATTCAGGTAGAAAAAATTTGAGCCATATAGGTATTCCAATAGGTGGCGCAATGGATAATAGAAATTATCAGATTGCAAATCAGCTGGTCCTGAACACTAAAGAAACAGTAGTCGAGTTTGCTTATCAAGGACCCTTGCTAAAATATTTTGGTGAAACTATTAACACGTGTATAACAGGCAATGTAAACTTTGAAATTGTAAGAAACAGCAAGATAGAAAAAGGCCAATGTTATAAAACTTATACAATTAACAATGAAGATGAAATAAATATCATTTCAACTATTAATTCAGTATATGGATATTTTGCTGTCGCAGGGGGATTTTGCACAGATACTTTTTTTGAAAGTTCATCAACAAACACTCGAGCAGAAGTAGGGGGAAACAATGGAAAAAAAATCGAAACAAACAATATACTAAATATTAATAAAAATAAAAAACCTACTGTATTGAAAGAGTTAAATTATATGGATACCAAAATTGAATATATTAGAGTTCTAAAGAGTACAAATTTTGATTACTTTTCGGAAAATTCTCAAAAAAATTTTTTCTCCAAGACTTTTGAGGTATCAAAATTATCAGATCGAATGGGTATGCGATTAAATGGACCAATCTTAGAGAATATTATTAATACTAACATTAAATCAGAAGGTATTGTTAAAGGAGTAATACAAGTTCCTGCTGATGGAAAACCAATTATAATGCTGTCAGACCATGGTACAATAGGAGGATATCCTAAAATTGCAAATATAATTAGTGCTGATTTTGATAAGATTTCTCAACTTCCACCAGGCTTTAAAATAAAATTTAAACAAATTCAATTAAAAGAAGCAGAAAATCTATTTTATTTGTATAACCTTGAAACTCAAAATTTAATAAATCAAATTAGTTGAATGAATTTTATAATTAAGATACCTGGAACTTTATTAGTCTTTCTTGGAGCATGTAGTTTAAGTTTTGGAGGTTTATTAGTAAAATCTTTTGATGGCGCAACTGAATGGCAAATACTATTTTGGAGATCTCTGTTTTTTATTTTAGTTATCTCAATTTATTTATCTGTATCTTACAGGTCAAAAGTTTTTAAGGTGATTTATGATTCTGGTGTACCAGGAATTTTTGCAGGGTTTATATTAGGTGTAGGTTTTTTTAGTTATGTTTTTGCTATGTATAATACTACAGTTGCAAACGCTAATTTTATAATACAAACTCAAACACTTTTTCTTGCTCTTTTTGGATATTTTTTTCTTAAAGAAAAAATTTCAAATTCAACAATATTTTCTATTTTACTAGCCATGATAGGAGTAATAATAATGGTTGGTAATTCGTTATCTCCAGGACAACTAGGTGGAAATTTAGTAGCTTTTTTAATGCCAATTTCATTTGCAGTATTAATTATTACTGTAAGAAAATATCCTAGCATAGATATGGTACCATTGCAGTTAATTGCTGGAGTTGTTGCAATGGTTATTGGATATTTAATTTCAGGAAAAATAAACATATCAATGAATGATATATTCATTGGATTTCTCGCAGGTTTTTTTCAATTAGGATTTGGATTTATATTAATAACTATAGGTGCTAAATCTACCCCTTCTGCTGTAGTTGGAATAATTATGTTAACAGAGGCAATTTTAGGCCCTCTTTGGGCATGGATTTTTATAAATGAAATACCAAGTTTTATTGTTTTGATTGGTGGATCTATAGTTTTATTAGCAGTATTAATCCAGTTTATTAGCACACTTAAACAAAATGCAAGATAAGAAAAAATTAAAAATAGCTGTAATTGGATCAGGTATTTCAGGACTTAGTGCAGCATATTATTTATCAAAAAAACACATAGTAGACCTATTTGAAAAACAAGATCATTTTGGAGGGCACTCTTACACAATAGATGCGGAATACGATAAAAAGGAAAGAAAAAAAATTGCAGTTGATATAGGCTTTATAGTATTTAACAAACATAACTATCCAAATTTAATAAATTTTTTTCAAGAAAACAAAATACAATTCGAGAAAAGCAATATGAGCTTTTCTGTTTCTGTAAAAGGCACAAATATAGAATATTGTGGAAGTGGAATTAATGGGATTTTTTCAAATAGAAAAAATATTTTCAATATAAAATTTCTAAGAATGGTTTACGATATTATTAAATTTTATAAAAAATGTGAAAATTTGAGTAATATTGAAAAAGAAATTACACTCAATGAGCATTTAAAAAAAAATGGTTTATCTGAGTATTTTATAAATTACCATATTATTCCTATGGTTTCCGCAATTTGGTCTATGCCCACTCTGGAAGCAAGAATGATGCCAATTAAATTTTTTATTAATTTTTTTCAAAATCATGGACTATTTAAACTTAAGAACAGACCAGAGTGGTATACAGTTACTAATAGAAGTAAAACTTATGTTAATAAAATTTTAGAAAAAATAAGTGGAGAGTATTATAAAAACTATAAAATTAATAAAGTTCAAAGATTTGAAAATAATCTTAAGGTTTATTACGGAGGTAAAGATGAGTATTTTAATTACGATAAAGTTATACTAGCAACGCATGCAGATGATGCTATATCATTAATTGATAATCCATCTTTAATAGAGAAAAAAATTTTATCAAATTTTCAATACAGAGATAATTTAGCAGTGATTCATACAGACCAAAAAGTAATGCCGAATAATAAAAACAATTGGTCATCTTGGAACTCGACAGTTAGCCAAAATAATTTTACAAATTCATCTATTACTTATTGGCTTAATTTATTACAAAATTTAAAAATTAAAAAAAATATTTTTTTAACTTTAAATCCAATCATGGAAATTAATGAAGAGAAAATAATAAATAAAGTGAAATTTAAACATCCATATTATGATTTAAAAACTTTAGATAGTCAAAAAAAACTTTTCGAAATTCAGAATAAAAATAATATATTGTTTTGTGGTAGTTACTTTGGAAATGGTTTCCATGAAGATGGAATTAAATCTTCATTAAATATGATTAAATATCTTAATGATTAAAGAGTCTTTTTTATATAATGGTGAAGTAATTCATAAAAGATTTAAACCGAAACAGCATTATTTTAAATATAAAGTATTTTCTCTTTTAATTGATCTTGATGAATTAGATACTATTCATAAATTTATACCTTTTTTTTCTTATAATAAATTTAACTTAATAAGTTTTTTCGATAAAGATCATGGAAATAGAGACGGTTCGTCATTAATAAGTTGGGTAAAAAATAATTTAAATAAACTAAGCATTAAACACAATAATATAAAAATAAAATTGTTGTGCTATCCTAGAATTCTGGGTTATGTCTTTAATCCATTAAGTATTTTTTTTATATATGGTGAAAATTCAAAACTGATAGCCATACTATATGAGGTAAAAAATACTTTTGGAGAACAACATACTTATGCATTTAAAATAGACAGCAAGCATGAAAAAATACGTAACAATTGTGAAAAAAAATTTTATGTATCACCTTTTATGGACTTATCCTCTAAATATTACTTCAAAGTATTGCCTCCAGGTGAAAAACTTTCCGTCATAATTGACCAAAGAGATGAAGAAGGTAAACTCTTATTTGCCTCACAAGAGGGAAGAAGAACGAATTTAACTTCAAAAAACCTCCTATTTTCATATATCAAGCATCCATTTATGTCTTTTAAAATCATTGTAGCGATACATTTTGAGGCATTAAGATTATGGATGAAAGGTATTAGATTAGTAAAAAAAATCATCAATATTAAAAATAATGTAACAATTGAAAACAAATGAACTTAAACACTTTTTCGGATCAAATAATGATTAACATTTTAAAAAATATTAATGAAGGTGTTATATATTTTACAAATTATGATAATAAAAAATATATATTCGGATCTGAAAATCAAAAATTAAAGGCAGACATTTTAATAAAAAAACCTGGTTTTTCTTTAAATATTATTAATAAAGGGAGCATAGGTCTAGCAGAAGCATACATGAGAGGTGACTTTGAAACAAATGATTTATCCAGCTTAATTGAAATTACAGCAAGAAATATTAGCAAGGTACATAAATTTTCTGGATTTCTTGACTTACCAATTGTAAATTTTTTCAAAAATCTAGTCTTTAAAAACACTAAAGAAAGAAGTAAAAAAAATATATCCAAACACTATGATTTAGGTAATGAATTTTTTTCATTATGGCTAGATAAAACACTTACTTACTCAAGTGCAATTTTTGATAAAGAAAAAAAAGATTTAGAAACAGCTCAAATAAATAAATATAAGAAATTATCTAGTTTATTAAATTTAAAAAATGGAAATAAAATTTTAGAAATTGGCTGTGGCTGGGGCGGCTTTGCTGAATATGTTGGAAAATCCTATGATATTAAAATGGACTGTATAACTATATCAAAAAAACAATTTCAATATGCTAAAGAAAGAATTCATAAAAATGGTTTAAATGAAAAAATAAATATAAAAATGCAAGACTATAGAGATGTTAAAAGCAAATATGACTCCATAGCATCTATAGAAATGATAGAAGCAGTTGGAAGAAATTATCTTGATAGTTATTTTAAAACTATTAAAAAAAATTTAGAGCATAATGGCAATGTTGCAATACAAGCCATTACAATAGATGATAGATTATACGATAGATATACAAAAAAAGAAGATTTTATCCAAAAGTATATCTTTCCCGGAGGTTTTCTTCCATGCAAGAAAAGTTTGCATCGATATACTAATAGAGCTGGCCTCAAAATAAATAATTATAATTCTTATGGATTGCATTATTCTAATACTTTAAATATTTGGAAACAGGAATTTTTAAACAAATGGTCTGAAATATCCAAGCAAGGTTTTGATTTAACTTTTAAAAGGATGTGGAATTTTTATTTATCTTATTGCGAGGCAGGTTTTAAATCGAAAAATATAGATTTAATTCAATTTTCATTATCTAATAAATAGACTTTTATGAAAATAATAATTACAATAATTTCATTTTTTTTTATAATAGGATGCTCAGGAGATAATATGAATCCAGTTGATTTTAAAGATCAAAAGCCTAGATTAGTTATTGAGGAATATTTGTCTGGCAATGTAAAAGCTTGGGGAATCTTACAAAATAGATCTGGGAAAGTAATAAGACAATTTTCAGCAAACTTAAATGGGAACTGGGATGGAAAACAATTAATTCTTGATGAAAAATTCAATTGGAGTGATGGAGAAGTTCAAACAAGACAATGGAAAATAACTAAACTCGATGAACATTACTATGAAGGTACAGCTAGCGATGTTGTAGGTATTGCAAAAGGTTTTTCATATGGACCTACATTTAAATTTGAATATGTTTTATTAGTTCCGGTAAAAGGGAAGGATATGAAAATTACATTCGATGACTGGATTTTCATGCAAGATGAAAAAGTAGCCATTAATAGGGCTACAATGACTAAATTTGGATTTAAAGTTGCTGAATTAACAGTAATGTTCGTTAAAGACTAATAAATAATTATTTTTTTTGATATTTTGTTAGTTTCTCTACTAAGCTCAAATAAAGTTTATTTGGCATGATCTTAAATATTTTAAGTATTAATGTGAGTTGTTTTGGAAAGTCAATTTCAAATTTTTTACCATTTATTAAACCCTCATAAATTTTATCAGCCGCGTAGTCTACCGTTTTAAGAAATGGCATTTTAAAATCATTTTTATCCGTCATTGGAGTTTTTATAAAACCAGGTGAAATAATTGATATTCTCACTCCATATCTTTTAAAATCAAAATAAAGACTTTCAGCAAGATTATTAAGCGCTGATTTAGAAGGACCATAACCTGTTGAATTAGGTAATCCTCTATAGCCTGCAATAGAAGATACTATGGATATCTGACCATTTCCTTTTTTTTTAAAATATTTTTCAACCGACTTAATACAATTTAGCGTTCCAAAAAAGTTTACTTTCATCACATCTTCAATTTGTTCAACATCAATTTCTTTTTCTTTTTTTGGATTCCATGTACCTGTAGAAAATACACATATATCAACATTACCTAATTTATTTAAGATATCTTGAAAAATAGAAATACAATTTTCCTTATTTGTTACATCTAAAGGGAAGGAGACAATATTTCCGTTATTTTCTTCAATCTCTTTAAGAAGATTTTCTCTTCTTGCTGATACAGCAACTTTCCATCCTTTATTTGCAAATTTTAGAGCTAATGCTTTACCTATACCAGTACTGCCACCTGTTATCCAAATTACTTTATTATCCATATATAAATAATGTATAGTATTTATATGTTAAAAAATAAATTTATATCTTTTTTAATCTTTGCTTTCATAACTTTTTCAGCCTCTTTTATTGGTAGTTTAGCAACTATGTCACATAAAGAACCATGGTATTCTTCATTAATAAAGTCTGGATTTAATCCTCCTGATTGGGTTTTTGCGCCAGTCTGGACAACTTTATATTTGTTTATGACAATTGCAATTTGGTACGCTTGGCACAAGGATTATAAAAATATAAATTTGGTATTTTTGTATATGATCCATTTGTTATTTAATACAACTTGGAGTATCGTTTTCTTTGTTTTTCATAATATATTTTTGGCTC
>MDSV01084999.1_pt1 | contig 16193 bp, 9 predicted proteins | sample 810851 | NCBI WGS metagenome assembly MDSV01 (sample SAMN05326640, study PRJNA326480) | marine metagenome | isolation source: seawater | place: Atlantic Ocean: North East | collected 2012 | reverse complement strand
GCGCGCGGCGGCGCTCCGCGCGCGCGACCCGAAACCCGCGGGTTTCGCGGGTGCGAGACCCTCCGCGAAGCCCATCGTGGACGTCGCGGACGTCCCGCCGCTGTACCGGCCCGATCATCGCGAGAACAATCTGGGCAACGGGTACCGGCAACGTCTGGGCGGGGGCGCCCGAGAGCAGAGCGCGATGGGCGCGGAGCGCCGAAACGCGGCGGACTTCCCCGGCGGCGCGCGCGAGCGCGCCTTGGCAGCCGCGGAGCGCGCGCGCGCCGAGCGCGAGCGCGCGTCCGGGATTCGCGAAATGCGCGCGGAGATGCACCGCGAACGCGCGGCGCAGCCCACGCGAGAGAGTGGCGGCGAAAAGAAGAGCGCCTCCGACTACGCGGCGGCGCCTTCGCGCGTCAAGTTGCCGCTCATCTCCGGCAACGGCGCGGTGGTGGCGCGGCGCGACGCCGGCGCGGTCGGGTACGCGCCGGCGGCGCCTCTTCCCGGCGGGAGAGCCGCCGGGCTCGTGGGTGCCAAGCCGTTCGGCATCCACGCGGGGCCCGCCGGCGCGAAGGCGGACGAGGAGAACGGAGGGGCTCCCGAGATTGGAAAGCACGGCGCCGGCGCCGCGGCGATGCCCGGGGGTGAAAAGAGGCGCGTCGGGTTGAGTAACTTGAGTAACCTGGGCGACGGCGCGAAGCGGGGGGCGCCGCGGCCGGCGGCGAGGCGGCCGGCGCCCATGGCCAGGAACTTCTACTTCTGAGTCAGTAGTCGAGAATACGGAGAGGGGACGGTATCGTGACAGAGGCGAGCGTCGCGGGAAAGAAACTACGGTGTGATGCGCGAGACGCGAGAAGAATGTCTAAAACGCGTTTTGGCACCCTCTCCGCGCTTTGCGCTTCAACCGTCGCGACGTCTACACTTCTAAAGGAACGTCTCTCAGCTCGCCACGGCGAGCCTCTTGAGGTGCTCCATGAACACCTGCAAGGAGACATCGTCCGTGAATATGATATCGCTCCCCTGCCCGCCCATCGCGCCGCTGTTGTACGTAGCGGAGGGGTTCAGCTTGGCGAGCAGGAAGCGCGCCTGCGAGCCGTGCTGGTCGCAGTCCACCAGCCGGGGCACCGGGAAGCGCCGGTCGAGGATCTCCTTCGCGTCCGCCCGCGGCGCCTCGAGGAGCTGCTTGAACGCCTCGTGCTCGGGCTGGTCCTGGTAGTTGGCCTTGCGCCACTGCGCGATGGTCTGCCCGTGGAACACCACCACCGCGAAGTACGCGTCCAGGACCAAGATGCGGTCCGGCGCGATCGAGCAGACGTCCAGGAGCACCGGCTCCGGGGGGCCGTTGAACGAGTACGCCATCAGCGTCGGCTGGATCATCACCAGCGAGTTCAACACGCACTCGCGCCACAGCACGAGCCGGTAGTACGCGGTCTCGTCCGGGGAGTTGTTGAACACCTGCACGAACTGCGAGCGCCGCAAGTTGAACATGAACTGCGGGTAGATGGAGAACTGCGGCATGAGCTGAAACGACGCCGGGTCGTCTTTGCGGTAGTCGCCGAAGCGCTGGCACAGCCGGATGAGCGAGCGATCCAGCCACCGCGTCGCCGCTGGGCAATCGAACTCCTCCTCCGTCTCCATCTTCCAGGTGAGTTGTCTGGCGACTAACGTCGCGCCCGCTTCCTGGTCGAAGCCCGCAGCGACGTCGTTCACGTTCGCGCCGTCCGTCCAGCGACGCGTCGTCGTCGTGACCCGTAGACGCGTCTCGCCCGCCGGCGTCGTCGCCGTCGTCACAAACTGCAGGAAAAACTGTTGCTGCATCTGCGAGGGCGGGACGGTTCCGGCGCTGCCCTCCTTCCCCCCCGCGTTCGCCACCTCGAAGTACACGGCGAGCGAGGTGTCGGTTGACACCGAGCACAGCTTCCAGGCGGTCGTGCCCCCCGCGCCGATCGCGGCGTCCGCGACGGCGCCGGGGAGCGTTTTCTTGTCGAGCGCCGCGCACGGCCCCACGCACCCCGCCGTGCGCACGTCGCGGCTGGTGATCACCTCGAAGACGCCTCCGGAGCTCACCCCGAGCGCCTCCTCGCCCTCGTACGAGAAGATGCGCGCGAACGAGGTCTTGAACACGGTGTTCGCGAAGGACTCCGCCAGCACGACCATCCCCCCCGTCTTTTCCGCGCACACTTTCATCTCTGCGAGACCCACCTGGTCCAGCGAGCACGCGAACACGTCCAGCGAGTGCCCGTTCACGCAGAGCTGCGTGGCGACCGTCTCGTAGAACTTGGAAGCCTTGCGCATGAACGGCGCCGCGTCTTTGGCGATGTCCTTGTGCGAGCGCATCGCCTGCTCCAGGTCCTTGCCCACCACGGCGCCGCCGCCCTCGGTGGCGGGGCCGCCCACGAACAGCAGCGCGCGCGCCGGCCGCGCCGCCAGCGTCGACGAAAGCACAGTGGCGGCGCACGCGACGGCCGTGCCCGTGCATCGCGCCGGGCGGCACTCCGGGAGCGCCGAGAAGCTGTCCCGCTGCAGGTTTTCCAAGATGGCGCTGAGCGAGAACTCGCACTCGGACAGAGGCGCGAGGAACTTGGAGGCGACGGCGGCGTTCGGATCGTTCGGATCGTTCGGATTGGGAACGCGCGGCGCGCCCCCGCCCCGGAACCCGCCGGCGCCCTGGAAGAGCTGGTTCTGGATCTGCGCCTGCGTGAATTCCTTGCCGCCGCGGAACACGTACGTCTTCTGGCACTCCGCGAAGCCGAGCTCGTGCACGTGCACGTGCGTGCCGTAGGTGATGAGGCCGACGAGCGCGTTCTCGGGCAGCAGCGACAGCGCCTGCGCGAGCGACTGCCGCAGCGCGGCGAGCTCATCCTCCACCAAGCAGACGTCGACGACGAAGAGGTACGCGGGGGGGGGCGCCTTGGGTCTCTGCAGCGTGTACTCGATGGTGGTGTACGTCGGGAAGAGCTCCGCGGGCAGGTTCGTCTCCGAGATGCTCGCGTAGTGCGCCGGGAAGTGGTTCCGCGTGTAGCAGAAGGGGCAGATCCAGAGCTTGCCGTTGAAATCCACGCGCGCGTACGGGTTGAGGCACGCTGCGCAGCCTTTGCACCGCACGGGGTCGTACGGCACCACGGGCATGTCCGGCAGGTGTTTCCGGGGGGTCACGAGCGCGCCGAAGGGCACGACGCACTTCGTGGCCTCGATCTTGCTGTTCGGCCAGACGTTCCTGCGGGCGGACAGAGCCGACGGGGTCGCGGTCAGATTCGACGGTTCGCGGGAGGAATTACGCGCGCCACGAGGCGTGATGGCGCACATCACGCCTCGTGGCGGTCACGAACGAGGCGGACGCGGCGTGATCGCGTCTCCGCCGACACGCCGAGATCGATCGGGGAAGACCCCACGTACCATGATAGACGGATCCCATCCACCGCCTCGAGGGCACCCCAGTCCGGGGTCTGCATGCCGCCTTCCTTTCTCGCCCTGGCGTGCGAACGTCAACCCCGCGGCTCTGTCCTCCCTGCCGCGACCCGGGTGTCCTACGCGCCTACGCCTCGATCGAGCGCGATCGGTGGCGCGCGAGGATCGAGCGACCTCCCGCCGGGCGTGTCCGTCGAGGGCGCGCGCGCGGGTCTCTGCCGGGGAGGCCGCGGCACGACCGCCCATTGAGTGTTCCCTGTGCCCATCTTTCAGGCCGCAGCGAAGGCGCGTCGAAAACGAGGAAGGCGTATGACAAATCAGTCACAGAAAACACGTACCAGTGTACAATCAGTCTCAATACTTTCGAAAATACGAAGAAAAAAATCATTGGCGGGACGATTGGTCAGCTGTCCGCTCCTTATCCTGCACGTGGCACTGTTCCCTGAGCGCGCACGATGGTCGCTGTTCTCGTCACCCCCGTCTCCCTGACCTCCGCCCCCCGCGCGGCGACCCGCTCGCTCCGCGCCGGCGCGGCTCCCGCGCGCGCCGCGCGCGCGGTTTCCGTTCGCGCCTCCGCCGAGGAACGCCAGGTAGGACGCGTCGATCGCCAGCTCTCTCGAGAAGTCGATTTCGTCGATGCGCGCGGACGACCGCCCCGCGCGTCTCGTCCGTCGTCCTGACCCCCTCACCTCTTCCACTCCCGCGTTCACGACGCACAGGTCGAGGCCACGACCTCCCGCCGCGAAGTCGCGTTCAAGGCTTTCGCCGCGCTGACCGCGGCGTCCGCGGTGCGCCCCGCGCCCGCGCTCGCCCTCTTCGGGCTCGGGGGCGACCCGATCGCCAAGTACACCGAGCAGACCACCGCGGTGATCGAGCAGGTGAAGTACACGCTGGACCTGCCCGCGGACTCCCCCGACAAGGCGGGCGCGATCGAGAAGACGCGCCAGCTCACCAACGCGTGGGTGGCGAAGTACCGCCGCGACAAGGCCATCGTCGGCCGCCCCTCCTACGGCAACGTCTACTCCGCCCTCAACGCTGTCTCCGGGCACTACAACAACTTTGGCACCAAGTACCCGCTGCCGCAGAAGCGCAAAGATCGCGTGATGGACGAGTTCAAAACCGCCGAGATCGCCCTCTCCAGAGGTCGCTAATTCGCTGATGACGCGCGCAAACTATATATCGCATGTACCGCGTGTCTCTTTGAAGAGAAACACGCACGGTACCCTTTTCGTGAACGGACGGCGGACGATCGCGCGACGCGCGCCCGCGACGACGAGCGCGAGCGCGAAAAGGGCGATGCTATACTACTGAAATCGTATTCGTGTTCAATACGAAAGCTTCAACTCTCGGCCCTAAGCTTCAGCTCGGCGTCGATGGTGACGAACGCCTCCTGCAGAACTGACTTGAGGGATTTACGCAAGGCGGTGACCGCGGCGTCCTCGATCGAACGGCGCTCCGGCGCGCGATCCTCCACGTCGACGACGAAGTCGATGTCGTCGTCGTCCACGGTGTCGCGCGACGCCTCGGGAACCTTCGCGGTGCCCTTTATCGTCGCGCCGTCTGTTTCGTCGTCGCGATTTTTAACGACGCACTCGAACGTCAGGGTCAAGGCGAAGTCGAAGCCGTGCCTGGGCTTGCCGCGGACCATCACCACTGTCGCATCGCCCTCGAACGACTTCACGCCGGTTAACGCGATTCGCATCGCGTCCGACTCGACAATCGCTCTTCCTTTGAGCAACTCCGAAACACGCGCCTCCGCCCATTTCGTGTGCGTTCGTTCCTCCCAGGTGCCCGCGGTGTTCCAGGAGGAGAGACCGGAGCCCCCCGAGCCCTCGAGCTTCGCAGAGAGCGCAGCAGCCTCCGCCTCGGAGAGCTTCACGGGCTGCGCCTTCGGCGCCGTCCCGCGGTTGGCTTGTTCGTGGAAGTAGTGATAGCCCGCGCCGGTTTTCGCGTCCGCGGTCTTCTCCGTCTTCTTCCCGTCGTCCGCGGTCTTCGAGACGCTCGTCATCGCCGCGCCGGACGGTCGGACGTCCGCGCGGGTCCCGACGCTCGCGGCGCTCGTACCTCCGGGCGCCGCGTGACCGCTCGAGCCCGGTCTCGTGCCCTCGGGACGCGTATGCTTCGGCCGGAAAGCCTTCGAAGGCGCCTCTCGCGCGCGATCCGCGGCGGCGGGCACGGGCTGGGAGGAGGACGCCTCTCGCGACGCGGTCGGATCCGAGGGCGCACGCGAGAAGATCGACTTGATCCCCCCGCCCGCCTTACGAACGATGCTGACGACCGGACCTATCGTGCGATGCGCGAACGCACCCGGCGAGCGCGCGCGTCTGATCTGCGAGAGACCCGTCCGAGGCACCGAAAAGACGCGCCGATCACTGTCCGGATCTCTCGAGGAACGCTTTTTTTCACACGACCAACATACAAGTGTGAGAGAATCGTCAATCGTCTTTTGACTCTCCCCGTGGCTTCCGAGACTTCCACCCGCTGTAGTAGCAGTACAGCAGCACGAACACGAGCAGGCCCATGAGTGGCCCGCCCGCACCGAGCAGGAGGAGGGTTATGGAGACCAGCACCATGGCAGGTGCCGCGTGCGTCGAGGAGTGATAAAAACGTTTTTGCCGCTCTTTTCCAAGTTTGCTCTTCTGTCTTCTCGTCAAATTTTTTCAACCGCCTGCCACGCCTGCTTGCGCCCGAAATTGGTATCGCGTCATCAGTGTCCGTCGCGCAAGCGGGACCGAGAGGGGCTGCGATGATGAACTGGCAACAGGAGCTCCTGGAGCAGGCGAGTGCCGCGGCGAAGGCGGCGAAACCCAAGCCCGCGGGGAAGGTACGTCTCGATGCTTCCGCGACGCACGCGCGTCGTGCGTGGTGTCCGCTTCCAGGATCGTCGGCGTCCGCCCCGGTCGCGATCCCGCGCGCCCTTTTTCCGCGAGCGTCGCCGACCGCCTCTCTTCGCTCCGCGCCTGACCCTCGCCCCGCCCGCGCCCGCGTGCCACCACCGTCCACCCGGACGCGCAGGGCGACAAGAAGAAGAGAGCTCCCGCGACCGTCCCCGTCCCCGTGGGAACTGGAGGGACCGGAGGGACGTCGACCGGAGGGAAGAAACACAAGCTGATCGTTCGGTCCAACGACCCGCCGGGGGAACTGCTCGAGGAGCTCGCCGCGCGTTTCGTCCTGAACTGCCCCGCGGAGGAGCTCAACTCTTTCGAGCGCATCCTGTTCCTGGTGGAGCAGGCGCACTGGTACTACGAGGACTTCGTGCGCGAGGAAAACAAGAACCTGCGCTCGATGAAGCTCCGCGAATTCGCCGAGCTCACGTTTCATCGGTGCGCGGCGCTCTCCAAGTACCGCGGGAAGGTTGACGGCATCTACAAGAACTTCCTCATGTACAAGCTGAGCATTCCCACCGGCGGTCTGATCATCCTGAACCCGCAGATGGACAAGGTGCTGATGGTCAAGGGCTGGAACAGCGGCAGCTCCTGGGGCTTCCCCAAAGGGAAGATCAACAAGAACGAACCCGAGCGCGAGTGCGCGGCGCGCGAGGTTTTCGAGGAGGTGGGCGTGGACTTCTCGGGATACACCAACGAGGAGGACTCCATCGTGGTCACGCGGTCGGTGGACAAAGCCGGCGCGCCCGGGCTGAAGCAGCGCTCGCGGCTGTTCATCGTGCCGAACATCTCCGAGGAGACCATCTTCGTGACGCAGACGCGCAAAGAAATCGGGAGCATCGCGTGGCACAGCCTCTCGGCGCTGGTCAAAGGCGGGCACGGCAAGAAGTTCTTCATGGTGGGCCCTTTCCTGCAGCCGCTCCTGAAGTGGATCCAGGCGAAGAAGAAGGCGATGGGGGGGGCGCACCTGTTCAAGTTCGAGGGGGGGGGCTTGAACCTGGGACCCGACGCTGGGAGCGTCGGGTCCCAGGTTCAACAGGGCACCACGACACTCGCGGCGGCGCCCGTGTACCTCTCCGAGCTCGAAGCCGCGGCGACGGCGCGGTTTCCCAGCCTCGACGGGTTCGCGTTTGACAAAACGCGCGTCGCCGCCGCGCTGGCGTAGACACGGGGGAGCGGAGCGCTACGAGCGAAGGGAGCTCGCCTTTAACCGTAAAACCTTTGCGTAATCACCGATACCCACGAGGTTCGGTATATCATATCATCATATCGTCACATCATCTGAGATGCTTCGGTTACCGCCGCGCGCGTCTGGCGCGCTTTTTCATCGTCGCCACAGCCTCCTCTCGCCCGGCTCGTCCGACGACGAGGAGGCGGACCCGGAGGACGACGAGCTCGCGTCGGACTCGCTCGAGTCCGACCCGGAACCTCCGACGCCCCAGTTCCGCGTCTTTCGCGCCTTTCGCCTCGCGGCCCGGAACAGAAACCGCGCCGCGCGTCGGGGCGTGACCGCGAACGGAAGCGCCGCCGCGGCGGCCGAGACGGCGGCGTCGGGGCGGCTTTTTTTTTTGCGCGAGAGGCGTTTGGAAAACGTCGCCGCCGTGCACCCGCACGAAGAGACGTTTTTCCCGCGCGAGGGAAACCACGCGAGCGTCTGGCACGTCGCGCAGAAGGCCCGGCCGGTGTGTTTCTTCGGCGCCGCATCCGGCCAGCGCGCGCGCGCGGCCAGGAACGCGCGGCGCCAGCACCGCTTCTCGGACCGACGCGCTCGCGAAGCCGAAGCGGGGTCCGCGTCGTTTTTCGCGTCGTTTTCGTCGTCACCCGCCTCCGCCGCCGCCGCCGCGCACCGCTTCTCGCCAAAGGCGGCGAGCGCCACCGCGCGCCACGGACTCGCGGACTCCGCGCGCGTGCGCCATTCGCGCGAGACGCACGCCGCGCGCGCGAGCGCGTGCGGATGCAGGCGATCGAGCACCAGACCGAGGACGTCTCCCGGAAGGTCCCCGAACGTCGCGCGTCTAGGAGCCGCGCCTCGCGTCCAGCGAGGCGCGTCTTCGTCTTCGTCGTCGTCGTCGTCGTCGTCGTCGGAACTGTTTCCGCCGCGCGCGACGTCTCGGTCGCCGTCGTCGCCGAGCCCTTCGCCTCTTCGCCTTTCGCGCCTCTTCCGCGCCACCGCCGCGCGTCTGTGCGCGCGCTCCAGCTCCGCGCGTCTCGCGGCGGGCAGCGCCCGGCGCGCCGCGCGCAGGAGCGCGTCCAGAGCCTCGTTCGTTTCGGCGGTTCGCTCGAGACGCGCCGCGCTCGACACGGCGAGGAGGCAATCCCGCCACAGCGCGTCGGCGCAGCGTTTCTCCGCGGCCGCGTACCCCCGCTCGAGGAGCTCCGCGAGCTCGCACGCGGCGTGCGCGTAGTACACCGCGGTGGTCAGCCCCAGCGACAGACGCGCGGCCGCGTAGGTTTCGAGATCCAGACTCCGGCGCGACGAAGACCGCCCGAGGGAAAGGGAAGACACGCCGAACTCGTCCGGGTTGCGACGGCGGCTTCGGGACTTGCCGCCTGGGTTCGGCATTCGCGAGACGCGGCGAGTGCGGCGGACCGACGGTCCACCGCGTGCCCGCCGACGACGACGACGCGAGAACGTCTGTCTCTGATTGACGGTGACGACACGCGTTTCACGAAAACGTTTAGAATCAAAAGAATCAGAACCTGGCGACGTGCCCGCCGGCGTTGAGCAGGACGAGCAGCAGGAACAGGCCGTACAGCCCCACCATCGTCGCGCCCAGCGTCTTGGTCATCATCCACCCCTGCTGCGCGATGATGCTCACGACGGCGACGAGCATGATGATGAGCAGCGTCAGCGAGAACCCGAGCGAGTCGGAGTTCACCGGAAACGCCTCGAAACCGTTCGCCAAGCTCCAGATGAGCCACGGCAGCGGCAGCCCGAAGGTGATGTCGAAGATGTTCGAGCCGATGCTCGAGCTCACCGCCATGTCGCCGAGACCCTGCCTGGCGACGATCACGGAGGACATCAGGTCCGGGACGGACGTGCCCGCGGCGAGGAACGTGTACCCCATGACCACGTCGGAGATGCCCGCCACCGCGCCCACCGACGTCGCCCACCACACCATGAAGTAGGAGAAGAAGCCGATGTACAGGATCGCCTCGAGAAACACGACGGGCCACATCTTCGGGTTCTTCTTGCAGTTCGGGATGGTGTACGCCAGCAGGAACATGAGAGGACACGCGAGGACGTAGTACACCTGCCCCGACCGGTCCTCGGGCCACGACAAATCGATGCCCTCGTCGTCCTCGTCCTCCGCCGACGCCACAGCCTCCATCGCCAAACGAGCGCGCTCGGCGGCGGCTCGGCGCAACTCGTTCTTGTCCACGCCAAAATCAAACGGAGCTGCGAGCGGCTCCGCGGACACTTTGTTCCCGCGCGGTGACGAAACCCTCTCCGGCCCCGAATCGAGCGCAGGGTGCCCCGGCCCCACCGCCGGCTCCGTGGTCACCAAGCCGGGGCTCTGCGGTCGCCCGTCCGCGTCCACCAGCGACAACGCGCCCTTCACCGAGTTCGCGCGTAGCTTGCGCGAGAGCTGACGAGAGCTACTCCGCGAGAGCTGACTCCGCCCCGAAGCGACGGACGAGTTCGCCGCGACGGAGTCGCCGTCCATGTCCTCCCTCGCGTCTCTTAACGTTTTCTTCGAGTTGGCGTTCGTCGCGCCCTTCTCCAGGCGCTCCGCCACCTCGCGGTCCATAGCCTTGCGCGCGGCGTCCTCCACCTTCTCGCGGTCGAAGTCGCTCTGCTTCCGCCGAAGCACGCGCGTCTTGAACCACCGCTCGGCGCGCCGGTTGTGCTTCATGAAGAACACGTAGCAGAGGTAGAGCAGGAGCAGGACGACGCTTTCGTAAAGCTCGATTTTTTGATCCAGGAAGAACACGAACAGCACGACGAGGTCCACGACGTAGAACGCGCAGTCGCGCGCGAGCGGCCACCACGTGAGGCTCAGCGTCTCGCGAGAGAAAAACGCGCACGCGCCGATGACGAAGAGCACGTTGAACACCGCGGAGCCGATGATCGTGCCGAACCCGACGTTGGACTTGGCGATGAACACACCGATGAGCGCGGTGAAGAGCTCCGGCGCGGATCCGCCCGCGGCCATGAACGTGGCGCCCGCGACGTCGTCGTCGATGCCGTACCGCTCGACGATAACCTCCAGCGCGGGGACGAAGAAGTCGTCGCACACGATCGCGATGCCGACGAAGGTGTACAGCACGCCGAACGCGTGTAGGAAGACGGCGCCGCGTCGCAGCTCGGACCCGGTGAACGCGTCGGGGGGATACAGAGAGCCGTCGCCGTCGGACTCGAGCAGGTGTCGCCCCGACGCGGCGCGGAGGCCTCCCAGGCGCAACGAACCCGCGTCGACGTCCGACCCGAACGCGCCCGAAGCAGTCCCGCTGTACGCGCACGCCACGAGAAACGCGCACGCGAACACGCCCAAGCGCGCGACGCTGCGGTGCCTCCGCGCAGCGGGCGTCCGGCCCACGCGCCTCGAGGCCATCGCGACCATCCCAGCGAACGTTCCACGCACGTGCGCACACGCGCGCGCGTGGAAGTGGGCGGAGGTAGGCGGCTCGACAGATCTGTGTGTCACGTGTACACGAGAACAGTGCCGGATTCGGCATCCGGTTCCGTCACGTCGGTCGGCGTCCGATCGGAGCCCCGCGAAGCCTCCGCCGTGCAACGCACGATCAGAAGCGCTTCCGTCGTTTCTGAGACTTCGTGTTTCGTCTCTCGAGCGCCTTCGTTCGTCATACCTCTCTACGCCGCCCCTCGAGACTTCCACGCGCGATGTGGGACCTGCGGAGCGACACGGTGACCCGGCCGACGCAGAAGATGCGCGACGCAATGGCTCGCGCGGAGGTGGGGGACGACGTCTTCGGCGACGACCCCACCGTGCAGAGGCTGGAGGAGACGATGGCGACGGTCTTCGGGAAGGAGGCGGCGGTCTTCGTGCCGAGCGGAACGATGGGGAACCTCGTGGCCGTGGGTGTGCACTGCGAGGTCCGGGGCTCGGAGTACATCTGCGGCGACCTGTCGCACATCGTGCAGTACGAGCAGGGCGGGCTGGCGACGCTCATGGGCGCGCACCCACGGCAACTCCCCACCGACGCGGACGGGACGATCGACGTGGCGAAGATCGAGGGCGCGATCCGGGCGGACGACCAGCACTTTCCGCGCACGACCGTGGTGTGCCTGGAGAACACGCACAACAAGAAAGGCGGTCGGGTGCTTCCCCTGGCGTACGTGGACGAAATCGGCGCGCTGTGCGCGAAGCACTCCTTGAAACTCCACGTCGACGGCGCGAGGATCTGGAACGCCGCCGCGAAGCTCGGGACGTCGCCGGCGCGATGCGTCGCCGCCGCCGATTCGGTTTCGGTGTGCCTGTCCAAAGGCTTGGGCGCGCCCGTCGGGTCGGTGATCGTCGGCGCCGAGGCGTTCATCAAAAAGTGCAGGCGGCTGCGGAAGGCGTGCGGCGGGGGAATGCGGCAGGCGGGGCCGCTCGCCGCCGCCGCGCTCGTCGCGTACGAAGAGATTTTGCCGAAGATGGCGCGCGACCACGAAACCGCGCGCGCGCTCGCGCGCGTGCTCGACGCGCAGGAATACTACGACGTGCGGATCGAGCCGGAGACCAACATTTTTTTCGTGGACCTGAACGTTCGGGCGTTCCCCGCGCTGAACGCGAAGGCACTCGTCCAGGCGCTGCGCGAGGTGGACATCGTGGCCATCCCGTGGGTGGGAGACTCCCTCCGCGTCGTGACGCACCACGACGTCGCGTTCGAGGCGGTGAGCGACATCGCCGGGCGCTTCCGCGACGCCGCGCGCGCCCTGACCGGCGGGCGTTGACGAGACGGAAGCGCGCCGGATGTGTTCGTCGTCCAGGTGACGGTGACACGCGCGAACGCAGCAGCGCGTATTCGACGTTCGAAGGTAGTAATCTATATACCGTGTTATTAATACCACAGTGTGTGGTGTCATAGAAGCGGACGACGTACGGTATCTCCGGATACGCGCGCATATCGATGATCTGACGCGTTCGCCGACTGCCAAACGCGCGGTTTTTTTTTACCCGCGTTTCTTGCCCGGCGTCCACTCGCACGCGCTCCCGCTCTCCACCGCCGCCGCCGCCGCCTGTTTCTTCTTCGCCCCGGGCTTCCACTCGCAGGCGCTCCCCTCGGCGACCGCGCCGCCGGATTCACCGGCCGCCTTCAAGTGCTCCGCCCGGTGCCTGGCCTGCGTCTCCAGCGCGTCGCGCATGCCATGCTGCAGCGCGTGCTTCGCGGCGGCGCTCTTGAGGAACGCGCTCGGGTCAACCTCCACCGGGCGGTCGCGGTCGGCGGCCACCACGCACAAGAAGCCGAAGGGCGCGTCCGAGACGTTGCGCAGCTGGTGCGTGTCCCCGGGCGCGGTGTACGCGCAGTCGCCCACGCGCACCGGGTAGACGTGCGGCCCGAGCTGAATGACGCCCTCGCCGCGCAAGCCCACCACCGCGTGCTCGTGCCTGTGGTGCTCGAGCGTGGTCCAGCCGCCCGGCTCCACCTCGAAGTACCGCACGTGGAACACCGTGCTCTCGCCGCGCTTGCCGAGCAGCTCGAAGCGCGAGCACCCCTTGAACGAGCCGCCGTCCTGCTTGTACATCTCCTGGGGGATGCGCTCCCACGACCAGTCCTCGGGGCGGTCCTCGGGGCGGTTGAAAACCTTGGAGTAGTTTCCCTCGACGGGCGTGGGCGGAGCCTTCACGCCGGGAGCCAGCGTCGAGCCGGGCGCCGGCGCGGCGGGCGCGGCGTGCGCTCCCACACCGCCGCGGCTCGCGGCGTGCTTCGCACCCTCCGCCCTCGCCTTCTCCGAGGCCAGGTACATGTCCGTCACCTTGGCCAAATTCGCCTCCATAGTGGCCATCTGCCTCTTGAGTCGGTCCAGCTCGCCGAAGGAGGCGTCGTTCCCGTTCGCCGCCGGAAGCGCCGCCGCGCGGCTCGAGCGCGTTTCCGGCTCCAGCGGCCCGTACAGGTCCGTCCTCCCCGCGATGCGCATGAAGTGCTTCGCGTTGGCCACCAGGTCGTCGCTGTGCCCGATGAGCGACCCGCCGATCAGAAAGCACACGTCCTCGCCGTAGCTCTCGCGCATCACTTTCACCTTCTCCATGGTCATGCCCCCGCCCGGGCACGGCAAAATCGCCGGCATGGAGCCCATGCGCCTCCGCGAGCCCTCCAGGATGTCCAGGCACTCCCGCTCCGAGAACCCGAACCGCCCCCCGAACGAGGGGAAGATGGTCGCGTCGCACCCCGCCAGGCGCGGCAGCAGCCCCAGGAGCGCCTTGTGCGAGAACCCGCGGCACGCCTCGTCGGATCCGCCGCCGAGCATGGCGCCGAGGATGGCGGGGTGGCAGATGATCGGCAACGCGAAGTCTGGGTCCTCCGCGAGCGCGCGCGCGGAGTCCAGTCCGGTGATTCCCGGGATCATCAGCACGGCGCCCGCGCCCGCCGCCTTGGCGAACTTCGCGCGGCTCACCACCAGGTGCGCCGGCGCGTTCAAACAGGGCGCGTACACGCACCGACGCCCCGTTTCGGCGTTGGCTTTTCTCACCGCCGCGCAGCACGCCCGCACCCTCTCCTCGTACGGCGCGTACCGCTGGTTCGCCAACCCGTGGTCGTCCTTGATGATGTCGATACCCCCCTTGGCGAAGTCGTACGCCATCTTCGCGAGCTTCTCCACGGAAGTGCCCATCGGCTTGAGCGCCGTCATGAGCATCGCGCCTCGCGGGACGCCGAGCGCGTCCCGGAGCCCGCTCGTGCCGAACCGGGGACCCAGAAACTTACCGAGCAGCGTGGGCGAGAGCGTGACGTCGTCCACCATCACGTTCTCCTTGATGGAGGTGTTGCCGAAGATGACGTTCAGGAGCTGCGGGAGCTCGCCCCCCGAGGTGTCGTCGTTGTACCGCACGACCGCGTCCCACCGCACATCCCCCGCGGCGGGCTTCGAGGGCTGCGCGACGCGCCGGCGCAGGCTCTCGCACTTGGCGACGACGTGCTCGTTGATCCACGAGCCGGGAGGCACCAGCGCCAGGGGGAGCTCGACGGTCTGCTCCAGGCACAGCGCGTCCACGATCTCCCTCGCGCCGGCCTCGTCCGACGCGGACACCACGTACGAAACGCGGAAGTGCGGCATCGTGATTGTTTCTCTCTCCGCCTCGGACGGCGCGCGGGCCGTGGCCGACTCGGTCGGGGGGAGCCGCGGTCGAGGCGGACGACGCCGGTCGACGGTCGAGGAGCGAACGGGACGCCGACCACGCGCGGTCGCGATTCGCGGTCACGCGCCGCGGCGTGCTGTGTTTTAACGCGCGCGAGACCGATCGCGGCGAGAGCGATTGAGTGGCTGACAGCGATCTCACCGCTGAACCAGAAACAGACCCAGGACTCGCTCCGATCTCGCAACGCACGAGATGAAACACCTCGTACGGACGCAAAAACTGTTTCGTCGCCGCGACGCGTTTTTACACCTACGACGGAAAATCAAACGCCCGCGCTACCGCGCCTGTCTCTCGACGTCGAGCATTCCGACCAGTCGCGAGGGCAAATCCTCCTCGTCCACGCCGCGAGTCTCCTCGTCCGCGCCCGACCCTTCGCTCGCGGTCTCGTCGCTCTCGTCGGACGCTTCTTCCGAAGACGTTCCGATCGCTCCGCGCGTCGCGCACGCCGCTCCGCGCTCCGCCTCCTCGGCCCAGCGCCCGGCGGCGGCGCGCGCCACGTCCTCCTCCAGCGCCTCCATCTCCCGGAGCATCGCGCGCCGGGCCACCCGCGCGTCCTCCAGCGCGTTCGCGCGGCTCGCCTCGGCGAGCCGCGCGCGGTCCTCCGCCTGCGCGAGCGCCTCCCGTCCGGCGCCGGCGCGCGCGACGGCGTCGCGGAGCTCGGCGACGGCGTCCGCCTTGGCCGCCTCGGCGCGCTCCGCCGCCGCCTTGGCGCGCGCCAGCTCAGCCTCCAGACCGGCGATGGCCTCCGAGGTCCGCACCGCGTCCTGCGCGTCCCTGGCCTGCATGAACGCCAGCGCCTGCGCCTCGCGCGCCGCCGCCGCCTTCATCGCATCGGCGGCGCGCGCCTCCGCCGCCGCCGCCTCGCGCGCGCGCGCCGCGGATTCCGCCTCGGCGTCGTCGCGTTCGCGCCGCGCCGTCGCCGCCTTGGCGTACGCGACGTCGACGCGGTCGCGGAACAGAGAAGCTTCCGCCCTCGCCTCCGCGACCAGCCGCTCCGCCTCGGACACCTTGGACCTCGAGTCTCGCAGCTTCTTCGCGAGCGTCGCCTGCGCGTCGCGGCCGCTCTTCTCCGCGGCGGCCAACACGTCGCCGTCGCGCTTCAGCGAAACCGCGGCGGCGCGCGTCTCCGCCAGCGCCGCCGCCGCCGCCGCCGCCGCCGCCCGCGCGGCGCGCAGGTCGCGCTCCCGCTCCGCGGCGCGCGACTCGCTCGCCTCGGCCTGCGCGCGGATCTCGCGCCCGGCGCGCTGCGCGGGCAGCTCGAGCAGGAACACGGGCGGCGGCGTCGCGAGCACGCCGCCGCCGGCGGCGCCTCCCCCGACCAGCACCACCCCGCCCGGGTGCGCGAACAAGCCGTGGCCGACGCAGCGGTCGCCGGGCGGCGCGGGGCTGCCGGCATCCGCTGCCACGCGCGGCGCGCGCCACGACATGGTCTCCAGGCACAGCACGTACACCGCCGGGTCGAACTCGAACGCCCGCGAGCGGTCCGCGCCGCCGCCCGGCGCGGGCGCGCGCCCGCCGTGCACGACCAGCGTCGAGCCGACCACCGAGGCGGCGTGGCGCGAGCGCGCGCTCGGGTACGACGTGCGCGCGCGCCGCGGCGGCGGCGCCGCGTCGG
>MDSV01102634.1_pt1 | contig 16194 bp, 16 predicted proteins | sample 810851 | NCBI WGS metagenome assembly MDSV01 (sample SAMN05326640, study PRJNA326480) | marine metagenome | isolation source: seawater | place: Atlantic Ocean: North East | collected 2012 | reverse complement strand
GTGAGTGGTTTAAACCAGTCGTTTGCTAAATGACCGTACGTGGAAACATGTACCGAGGGTTCGAATCCCTCCCTCTCCGCCAGAATTTTTATTTTTCTGCTATCGCAGTCCAACTATAATTATAACGATTGTATATTTCAATTTTCTTGAAACCAGAATTCTTAAGTAATTCGTTGACCTCATTTTTTGTATAATACTTAGAGTAACTTGGATTAAGTTGATCAAATATTATGTATGTTCTTTTTTCAAACGAACATTTGCTAATAACATTATTAATATATCCTCTCATAGGAAGCTTTAAATATTTACAAAGGAAAATATAAATTGACAAATTAAGATTCAAAAAAATTGAAATTAAGTTAAGAAATTTATCAGGTAAAAGCTTAGTAACTTTTCTAAGATTATCAAATATAAGTAGATAAAGAAAATTTCCTTCTTTGCCGTACAACCATATAATAAATTTACCATTTTTTTTAAGAGATTTATAAATTTTTTTACAAACAATTTCTGCTTCCGGGATGTGATGAATTACTCCTAATGAAAATGTATAATCAATTTCATTTTCTAAAGTAAGTGATTGACCTGTTATATTTTTAAAAATAATCTTTTCCTTGTTATCAAAATTATTTTTTATAGCAACCTCAATAGCTTCTGATGGTTCTATTGCATAGATTTTATCTGGGTTCATTTTAGAAAGATTCTTTAATATTCTACCTGAACCTACTCCAACTTCACATATCGTTTTATTTTTAATTTTTGATAAATCGAAAGGACTTACTATATCTTTTAACATTTCTAAGCTACCCCAATAATTATCAACTTTATTATGATATTTAAATTGATCGCCAAAATCTTTAATTGAGTTTTTCATAATTATTTAAGCACAGATATAAATTGAAGTTTTTTATTATTTATATAAAACCAATACCATTTATAATATTTTTTATCATCAATTCTTTTAATTTCTTTCAGCGCAAGTTTTTTTAAAAACTTTCTATATGATTCTTTATTAAAATATATTGATGGTATTTTTACACCATCAAAATAATTTCCAAAAAAATCCATTGCTATAAGCATAAAATTTGAAAATGCACCATATTGGAAATGATCCTTTATAATAATATATTTAGATAATTTTTTTAATTTTTTAGTTATAATAAAGATTTTATTATCATTATTTATTCCTATATGGTGAAGAACATCAATAATTAAACAAAAATTAAACTTTATGTTAGAACTTTTCAGTTTATTTATATGAAAAAACTTAATTTTTTTATTTTTGTTATTTAATAAAATTTCTTTTTTATCATAATAATCATAACAGTGAGCTACAAAATTAGTTTTTTTGTATTTTGAAGAAAGTATACCTATAACTTTTTTAATCAAAACTGGGTTATATCCTGACCCATAATCAAGAATTTTAATATTTTTTTTCTTTTCAAGATCCTCCAAACTTTCAATTTGGTGGCTTATAACTTCAGATAGTATTTTTTCTCTATAATCTTTTAGTAAAATATTTCTTAAATTAAATTTCATATTTTAAGAAGTCTAATTATTATTTTTGTATATTGATAAAATTTTATTACCGTTTACTTTAATCTCTTTATAAATTTCAAAATCATTTGGTATTTTATGTCTTTTTTTTTTATATTTATACCAATTGATGTAATTGTCGATTATATAATCCGCATCTTGATTTTTAGTAATTAATATTCTTTCTCTATTTTTATATTCTAAAATAGCTTTGCTATTTCTTAAAGAAATAGAGCTTGCTGAGCCAATCTTAATAAGACCAGACCTATCTTTTTTTAAAATATATTCGAAAGCTTGTTTATTTGAGAGACCCCAATAATCCAATTCAAATAAATTTTCTGCTTTATTCCCAGTTAATAAATTAAAATATACATTTTGGTGTGGATGATTCTTAATCATATTAAATGATATTTGACTTATTAAAAGAATTAGCAAGATATTTAAATATTTTATATTATTTTTAAAGAAATTATTTTCAATTTCAAAAATACCTTTAATAGCAATTATTAAAAAGCAAGGATACACAAAAAATAAATGTCTCCATCCTGTATATAAAGTGGAATCTAAAACAATTATTGTTAAAATAGGTATAACAAATAATATATAGTAAATAAAATCTTCTCCACCTGATCTAACACTAAAAATTTCTTTAAAAATATCATTATTAATGTAATTTTTGATATTATTAAAAATCTTTACACTGCAAATAAAGAATCCGTACAAAAATAGTAAAAGATACAAGATTGGTGTTGTTGTAAAAATCCATACCAAGCTATAATGCCAAGGTGGGCTTGATGACAAATGATATTTACCTAAGTAAAAATTATATCCTTCATGACCAAAGGAACTCAATGTTTTGAGTACTTTATAAAAATTTGCAAATGGATCATTCCATAAATAAGGCCAGAACACTATTATAAATAAAAAAAGTAAAATTAATGAAGTAAAAATTTTAAAAATAATTTTTTTATTTGTTTCAATATTATTAAAATAAGTAAAGAAGAATATTACTGGAATGAGTACTATTCCCATTATTCTAATATCTATTGCTAAAGCAGAAGTAAATGAGAATAAAATTATATTTTTATAATTTGGATTTTTATAAAACAGTATCCCATAATAAAGACTGATAATAAATAAAGAAAGAAATACTATATCTTTATGATTATAAAAACTCTCTGCAAAAATTCTTGGTGAGCAAAATAAAAAAATTGCACCAATGATTCCGTATCTCCAATTGTTAAATCTTTGTTTTACCAAAAGATAAAAGTAAAAGTTTCCAATTATGAAAATAAGGTTATTTGAGTAGTGCCTCATCAAATAATAGTTTCTGCTATCACTTATATTAAAAAAATATTCTATAAATGCTGTAGAAACATTAAAAATAGGACCATGAGTCCCAAAATAATCTGATAGTTTTGGAAAATTTTCTATATTTTTGATATTTGCTGCAGTTTCTTTACAAAAGATTTCGCAAATGTAGATAAGGTAAGAAAATCCATGTTCTCTTAATTCCCATTCATCTACAGATATTCCGTAATCTTTAAATGAAATAAATCCGATAGATAAGAAAATAGAATAAAGTAAAAAAATAGCACTTATCTCATGGTTTTTAGTTTTTTTTAAAAAAGTTAACATATATAGAAATTACATTTAATACATTATATTAACGAAAATAAATAATTTTTTGTTGAAAAATTATATGAACATCATAAAGTATAGTCTTATAATCATTTATTAAAGAATAACTTCAATAATTATGTATTTAATAACAGGTGCTGCAGGATTTATAGGATTTCATTTATCATTAGCATCATTAAAAAAGGGAAAACATGTTGTTGGGGTAGATAATATTAATAATTATTACGATAAAAAAATTAAATATGACAGACTTAAAATATTAAAGAAATTTTCAAATTTTCATTTCCTTAAAATAGACTTAAGCAATAAAAAGGTATTATCTAATAAGATAAATAAGTATAAAAAAAAAATTTCTGTTATTATTCATTTGGCTGGCCAAGCTGGTGTTAGATATTCAATTATTAATCCAATAACTTATATACAAAATAATATAATGGCATATGTTAATCTACTTGATTTTTTTAAATACAATAAAAATGTTAAATTAATTATATATGCTAGCAGCTCGTCAGTGTATGGAGATAAAAATTCTAAAATGAGTATATCATCTACACCTCAAACAAATCCAATTTCAGTATATTCTGCTTCAAAGCTAAGCATGGAACTAATATCAAAAGTTTATCATCATTTATATAGTTTAAATTTTATTGGTATACGATTTTTTTCAGTATATGGACCATGGGGTAGACCAGACATGTTTTATTTAAAATTTTTAAATAGTTTAAAAAGTAATAAAAAAGTTAAAATTTATAACCATGGAAAACATTATAGAAGTTTTACTTATATAGACGATGTTATTTCAAATCTTTTCAAAATTATAAATAAGTTTGCAAAATCTAGAATAAAAATATGTGATGTATTTAATATAGGAAACCCTGTATCCATATACCTAAAAAAATTTATTAATATTCTTGAAAAAAAGACAGGTAAAAAAGCTAAAAAAATGTATATTACTAAGCAACCGGGAGATTTAATCGTAACAAAATCCTATATCAAAAGAGAAAAAAAAATATTCAATCATCAGACAAAAACTTCCTTAAACATAGGTATTGATAAACTGATAAAATGGTTTAATGCTTATTATTAAATCTATATTTCTATTTTTTGTTTAAAACAATTTTTTCTTTTATATTACTTTGTTTATTTAAATTTTTATTATCTTTATTGATAAGAAGTTGAGCAAGGATACCTATAAACAAAAATATTAACCCTATCATTCCTAAAAATATTACTAATAATGGTAGAGGAGTTTGTATGAATGATGTTTCGTACCAAAGTTTTAAAATGATCATATAAATAAAAAAAACAAATGATAAAAGAAAAGAAAAAAAACTAAAAATACCAAAGAAGTATATAGATTGTCTTTCATAATTTTTAAAAAATTTTAGATAAAATAAGTCAATAATGACTTTTAAAATTCTACTAAAACCATAGTTAGAACTACCATAAATTCTACTATTGTGTTTAACTTCAACTTCTTTAACACTGTAACCATTATTAGCTAATCTTGCTGCAAGTAATCTATGGAAATCTCCCCAGTTTGTTAAATCGTCAATCGTTTCTTTTTTAAAAATTTTAAAGGCACAACCATGATCATGTATATTTGATTTTGAGAATAATCTTACAATGTAATTTGCAATTATACTTGGTAATGTTTTTGAAAAGAAACTATCTCTTCTTTTTTTTCTCCAACCAATTATCATATCGATTCCTTTTTCATATTCCTTAAGCATATTTGTTAAATCTTCTGGATCGTTTTGTAAATCACCATCCATAATTATTAAATTTTCATATTTGGAATGACTTATGCCTGTATTAAGAGCTGCTGATTGAGATAAATTAGTTCTGTGCTTTATTATTGTAGTATCTACTTTAACATTGTTTAATTGTTTAAGTTCATCATAAGTTCTATCAATAGAACCATCATCTACATAAATAATTTCGAAAATTCTTTTATCAGTAAGATTTTTTTTAATATTTTTTATAATCTGATCATTAAATCTTGAAATATTTTTTTCTTCATTATAAAAAGGTACAATTACTGTATAGTTCATACAAATTTATTAATATACTATAATCTAAATGTGTGCAATCTTTGGAACCATAGGAAAAGCTGACATAGATCTAGTTAAAAAGATTTCTAAAACCCAAATTTACAGAGGTCCAGACGAACAAAATTTTTTTGTAAGTAATGATAATTTAGTTTCTTTTGGAAATAATCGACTTTCTGTAATAGATAAAGCAAATGGTACCCAGCCAATGATTTCAAATAATAAAAGATATACAGCTGTATTTAATGGGTGCATTTATAATTTTAAAGAAATTAAAAAATTTCTTAAATCTAAAGGTATAAAATTTAATACGGATTCTGATACTGAAGTTGTTGTCAATACTTATGAATACTTTGGTATTAAATCATTCAATTATTTTGATGGAATGTGGGCAGTTGCAATTTATGACAATGAAAATAAAGAAGTAATTTTATCAAGAGATTATGTAGGACAGAAACCGTTATATTATTCTAAAAATGAAAAATATTATATTTTTTCTAGCCAATTAAATGGAATTCTTGTTGATAAAGAAGTTAAGTTAAATTTATCAGAAAATAATTTAGAAAAATATTTTAGTTATTCTCACGTTCCAGCACCCAAAACTATATTCAGTGACATATTTCAATTAGAACCAGGTGAAAATTTTATAGTTAATAGTCAAAACTTAAATTATAAAAAAATAAAGTATTGGGATTTTAAAAATGGTCCTGATTACAATATATTTTCAAAAAAAATTAATGATGATAGTTTTAATAAGAACTTTGAAGATATTATTTCTGAACATTCTATTTCTGATATGAATCCTACAATGTCATTAAGTAGTGGTATAGACTCTTATTTAATAATGAAGCATTTAACAAAAATTGGAAGAAAATTTACACCTTATACGTTAGGATTTGAAAATAAAACTTATGACGAGTCTCGCTATGTAAAAAACATTGAAAACCTTAAAAATAAAGAAATATATATAGCTACTGATGATAGTATAAAATCTGATTTTATTGAGTTATCAAAATTAGTTCAAGATCCAATAGGAGATAGTTCGATATTACCAACTTACACAATTCATAAAAAAATTAAATTAAAATCAAACGTTACACTTGGTGGAGACGGTGGGGATGAATGTTTTTTTGGTTACATCACATTTGATGCTTTTTTTTTAGGATTAAAGTTAAAAAAGGTATTTCCACATTTTTTCTTAAAATTATTTAGCAAAATTAATCCTTTCAAAAGTATTTCAAATAATTATTTAAGTTTTTCAACCAAAATAAGAAAATTTCTTAGCTATATTTCGTTAAAAAAAGAATATTTATTACCTAGCTGGATGGGATGTTTAAGCATTAAGGATATGAGTATTTTGTTTAAAAAACCAATATTGCAAAATGAATTATATAAGGATTCAAGTGAACTTTTTATCTCAAGTGGAGATCTGATGAAAATATGTCAGCTTTACCATTTTAAATTTTATCTACCAATGATTTTAGCTAAAGTTGACCAAGCAAGTATGTTTAATTCAGTTGAGTCACGCTCCCCCTTCTTGAGTAAAAAAATAATAAATTTTACCCTAGAAAAGAAAACTGCTGATTTATATAAAATATTTAATAAAAAAAGGTTTTTAAAAAAATCTTTTAAAAATTTAATACCCAAAAGTATAATTAATAGAAAAAAACATGGCTTTGCTTTTCAAAAAGAAAAAATATTACAAGATAAAAAATTAATAGAAAGTATTTTGGATTATAGTATTTTAATTAATGAAAAATTCTTTAGAGAAAAATATAATAGTTTTTTAATGAAAAAAGAAGATTGTAGTCAATATTTATGGAATGAATTGATTCTTAATATAAGTATACAAAATTTACGTAAAATTAGGTCTTTTTAAAATTAATATAGAGTTTTATCCTCAAAAAAATTATAAATTTTTATAGGCTTACCTTTAAGCATGTATCTATAAACATTTACATTTTCTAAAACTCTTTGAACATAATTTCTGGTTTCTTTAAATTTAATAAGCTCGACCCAATCAACATAACTAATTTCTCCCTTTTGTGGGTTTCTATTAATTTTTTTCCAATACTTAACTCTTTTTGGTCCAGCATTATAAGCAGCTAAAGCAAAAGGATAAGACCCCTCATATTCTTCTAATAAACCTGCAAGATAGTATGATCCTAGTTTAATGTTGTAGTAGGGGTCAGTTGTAAGTCTACTTTTTGAATAAGACATTTTTGCCTGCTTTGCTACTAACTTTGCCGTATAAGTCATTAATTGCATCATACCGCGAGCACCAACATAACTATTTGCTCTTTGATCAAACTCACTTTCTTGTCTTATTACAGCTAAAACTAATTCAGGTTTTGGCATTGTTTTTTTGTTTACAATTTCTGGTGTTGTTATAATTGGATAATTTATTTCATTATAAAATCTTTTATTGTAAGAAGCTTGTTTAGAAATTTGTATTGCGTAATCATATCTATCAATTTCGATTGCTAATTTTCCACTAAGTATCTCGCTTCCACTCTCTATATTGATTAAAGCTAGGTGTTTAAGGAAATCCTTTGAATATTTAGTTTTACCTAATTCTTTTAACAATTTGACAATTTTTACAAGAGAATTTTTTTCAAATTTTTTTTTATATTTTTCAGAAACTTCTGGTTGTTCAATTAATGAAAACGCTTGTCCAGGTTTAATTTCAACAAAAGCAAGTTGACCATAATAAGTATTTAAATATTTAGCAGCTTCTTCAAACCATTCTTCAGATTTTTGTTTATTTTTTATTTTTTTATAAGTGTGACCAATCCAATATGCTCCTCTAGCTAAACTAATTGGATACCCAACGTTATTATAAAAATTTTGGAAATGTTGTATAGCCATATTAGGATCTTCTAGAAATGTAGTAGCTATCCAACCGGACAGCCATTCTGCTTCTGCATAATCAGGTCCTTCATTCATAGAGTGATTGCTTGCAACCTTATAAGCTAAAGCATATTTATTTTTATATATTAAAGAACGCGCTAGTATTGCTCTTTCTTTCCACCATTTTTCAGGTCTAACTATTTTTTTAGGGTCGGAAGGAATATTAAATAAAATTTCTAGCGAAGGATCTAATCTACCTCTTCTTCTCCTCCATTTTAGTCTGTCATATTTCAGACCAATGTTATTTTTAAATCTTTGAGGAACTTTAGATATAGCACTATCTACACCATAACCACCACTCATTAGTAATTGCCGCGCTCTATACAATGCTGTTTCATCCTTTGGGAGATAACGTAACATTCTTTGAACGTCCCAGTGTTTTCCCTCCCAAGCGTGCCAATCAGCTCTCTTAATATTGTCTTCAACTGTAATTATTTTTCTGTATTTATTTCTTAAATATTTTAGGTCTCTTTTTGTTAATCTTGCCTTTATCCATCCTTCTCTTAATAAATTGGATCCTTTTATTTCATCTCCCTGTAATAGATATATTTCACCCAATTTAATTTTTCCAAAATCGCTTAATGGTTCCTTTCCATCAAACCAATTAATTATAGATTTAGGAGTATTGTTATTTAGATTAATTTTATGTTCAGCTAGATATCTAAGTCTATTAATTCTTGGAAAATCAGGATTATTACTTATGAATAGATTGTAATCATAAAAACTAGCTGCATTAGAAGATTGTATTAAGTAAAGATAATTAATTAAATTAAATAAAGTTTTATCCCTAGCTTTTTTTGATAATTTTAGTGCTGTTTGCCACTTTTTTTTATCAACAGCAGCAAGAGCAGTTTTTGCTATGTCAAAATCTCTTTTTGAAAAAATAGCAGATTTTTCAACTTTTTTCTCAACAATTTTTTTAACTATTATAGGTTTTTTTTGTGGGTAAATAAAATTTTCATTTTCATCATCTATTATATTATTTACTAATTCTTGTTCTTCGTCAGCTGTAACTTCCTTTTTTTCAAATTTGGGTTTTTTTGCTGGATATATATTTTTTGATTTTAGTAGTTTTTTTTTTATTTCTTTGCCCACTTCAGGCTTAGGTAACGGTAATATACGATCTGCAGCTATAGATTCTGTACAAATAAACATTAAAAGTGTTAAAAAAATTACTTTATGTTTCTTTAATTTCTTCATAATTTAAGATTATTTACTTTTATAAATTATGTTATAAAGATTTATGTTCAAAGGATCAAATGTCGCTTTAATTACCCCTTTCAAGAATAACAAACTTGATGAAGAAGCTTATATTTCTTTGATTCATTTACATTTAGGTAATGGGACCTCAGGGGTTATTCCTGCTGGAACCACAGGAGAATCTCCAACTTTAAGCCACGAGGAACATCAGAGAACTATAAAATTATGTGTTGAAGAAACTAGAGGTAAAATTCCTGTTATAGCTGGAACAGGTTCTAATTCAACTGAAGAAGCAATTAATTTAACAAAGTTTGCGGAGAAAACTGGAGCTAATGGAGCATTAATTGTAACTCCATATTATAACAAGCCAACTCAAGAAGGTTTATATCAACATTATAAAGCAATAAATGATAATTGTGGTATCCCTATAATAATTTACAACATACCTTCAAGATCTGTAATTGATATGACCGTTGATACAATGGCTAAACTTTATGAATTAAAAAATATTGTAGGTGTAAAAGATGCTACTGGAATTTTAGATAGAGTAAATCAACAAAAAGAAAAAATGGGAAAAGATTTTATACAATTAACAGGAAACGATGATAACGCATTTGAATTTAATAAAAGAGGTGGGGTAGGTACAATTAGTGTTACAGCAAATATAGCTCCAAAACTGTGCTCTGATTTTCAAAATTTTTCACTATCAAAAAATATTGATGAATTAAAAAAGGCTGAAAAACTAGATAAACTTCTACAACCAATTCATAAATCTCTTTTTATAGAAAGCAATCCGAGTCCCGTTAAGTATGGTGCTAGTTTACTTAATTTATGTCAAGAAGATGTACGATTACCTCTTGTAAAATGTACCGACCCAACAAAAAGAATTATCAAGACAGCTATGAAAAATGCTAACTTAATTTAAATAATGAAAAAAAAAACCAATCTTGGTTTAAAAATTATTTCACATAATCGTAAAGCGCATTTTAATTACTCTTTTAAGGAATTGTATGAGGCTGGAATAGTTTTAACAGGATCCGAAGTTAAATCATTAAGAGCAGGAAAAATTAGTATTGCTGAATCGTATGCATATGATCACCGTGGAGAAATTTTCTTAGTAAATTCTAATATCCCATCCTATAAAGAATCTAGCTATAACGATCATACTCCAAATCGTAATCGAAAGTTACTTTTAAATAAAAAAGAAATAAATAAATTAATTGGTAGAATTAATAGAGAAGGTTTTACTTTAATACCAACAAAAATATATTTTAAAAAAGGTAAAGCCAAAATTGAAATTGCTGTAGCGAAAGGTAAGAAAGAATATGATAAGAGACAAACTAAAAAGAGAAAAGATTGGGATAGAGATAAAGCAAGGTACTTTAGAAAAACTAGCTAACTAATATGATTATCTTAGGCATAGGTTCTAATTTGTCTTCTAAATTTGGAAATAGATTTAAGAATATAGAACTAGCAATATCTTTTATAGAGTCATACAACATTCAAATATTAAAAAAGTCTAGTTTTTATGAGTCACCTTCATACCCGAATAAGAATAATCCAAAATTTATCAACATAGTCGTATCTATAAAAACAGATTTAAAACCTTTAAAACTTATGTCACTTTTGCTCTCTGTAGAAAAGAAATTAGGTAGATTGAGAGGTGAAAAAAATGATCCTAGAACACTCGATTTAGATATTATTGATTACAATAATGAAGTTATAAAGTTTGTTTTTAATAATGATAATTTTTTTTCTCCTCATAAAAATTTATCTAGTAGAAATTTTGTTTTGTATCCATTAAGAGAAATATCACCTTTATGGAAACATCCTGTTACCAATGAATCAATTGATTCTCTTATATCAAAATTACCCAATGAAGATAAAAAGTCTATTTTAAAGATAAAAAACTTGATATAATAAATTAATGCTAAATCGTGACGATCTAATTAAAAAAGTAAAAAATTATAACAAGTTTTTACATCCTGAGATTTTATCAAAAGCTTATACTTTTGCTGTAACAGCTCACGAACATCAAAAAAGAGAGTCAGGTGACCCATATCTTGTTCACCCAGTAGCTGTAGCTGACATTTTATGTGATTTAAAATTAGATACGGCAACTATCACTACTGGTTTACTACATGATACAATTGAAGATACTAAAGCAACTTATAAAACAGTTGAGAATGAATTTGGTAAAGAGGTTGCTGATTTAGTAGAAGGTGTTACAAAAATTTCAAAGCTTGAAGATAAAGCTCTAATAAACTCTAAGGCAGAAAATTTTAGAAAATTAATATTGGCAACATCTAAAGATATTAGGGTATTGTTAGTTAAACTAGCCGATAGACTTCATAATATGCGTACACTCGATGCTATTAAAGATAAAATAAAGAGAGAAAGAATAGCAAAAGAGACAATGGAAATTTATGCTCCTTTATCAGATAGAATGGGAATGAATCATATAAGAGATGAACTAGAAGATCTTTCTTTTAAAGAATTAAACCCAGAAGCAAGAAAACTTGTTGTAGAAAGGCTTACTCGAAACAAAAATAATAGAGAGCAAAGTTTTAAAAAAATATCAACAAATTTTAAAGAATTTTTAAATAAAAAAGGAGTAAAATCAAAAATTGTTGGACGTGAAAAAACTCCTTTTTCCATCTGGAGAAAAATACAAACCAAAAGAGTTTCTTTAGAACAGCTTACAGATTTAATAGGTTTCAGAATTATCGTTGATGATATAGAAACTTGTTACAAAGTATTAGGAATTTTTCATAGTAATTGGCCTACAATTCCTGGAAAATTTAAAGACTATATATCTACACCTAAAATTAATAATTATAAATCTATTCATACCTCAATAATAGGACCTGAAAATGAAAAAATAGAAATTCAAATTAGAACATTCGAGATGCACGAATTTGCTGCAAGAGGTATAGCATCCCATTGGCTTTACAAATCTTCAGAAAAACTTACCCGACCTGTCCTAAAAGAATATGATTGGTTAAGAGATCTAGTAGAAATTATTGAAAAAGGTACAACACAAAAAGATTTTTATGAGTATACAAAATTACAAATGTTTCAAGATAGCGTATTTTGTTTTACGCCAGATGGTGAAGTAATAAAATTACCAAAAGAAGCTTCCGCAATTGATTTTGCATATGCTGTGCACACAAACATCGGTGACAGTGCTATTGGTTGTGAAATCAATGGTAATAACTCACCATTGCAAAGTATTTTAAGAAATGGTGATTTAGTTAAAATTATTATTTCAAAAAAAGTATCGCCTTCACTTCATTGGCTTTCTTCAGCAAAGACAGGTAAAGCGCGAGCATCTATAAGAAGATATTGGCAAAACAAAACAAACATAAGCGTTAAAAAAGAAAAAAAATATTCAACTGGATTATGTATAAAAATACCACATGAACCTGGAAAACTTGGCGAAGTAAGTAGTTTAATTGGAATAAATGAATGTAATATTATAAATATGGAAATAGTAGCAAAAAAGACTGATTATTTAGAATTTATTTTTGATATACAAGTTAAGGATTTGAAAAAATATACTGAGTTAATTAGTACATTAAAGTTAAAAGATTATAAATTTAAAATAATTAGACATAGGAAAAAAAATGCTCTCCTACAACGAATCTTTAAAAATTTTAAAAGAAACTAATGCCTTGTTAGAGGGACATTTTATCCTTTCTTCTGGGTTACATAGCAGTCATTATGTTCAGTGCGCAAAATTATTGAGTCACCCACAACAAGGTCAAATAATTTGTAAATCTTTATGTGATAAAATTAAAAATAATTTTTCTAATATTGATTTAATTTTATCACCAGCTATTGGCGGTATAGTTGTAGGATACGAAGTCGGAAGACAATTAAATATTGATACAATTTTTTCGGAAAGAGTTAATGGAAAACTTTTACTAAGAAGAGGTTTTAATATTAAACCAAATAGCAATGTACTAGTTGTTGAAGACGTTATAACTACCGGTAAATCTGCTTTAGAGTGTTTTGATATAATTAAGTTAAATAAAGCTAACCTTTTAGGTTTTGCATGTATAATTGACAGGTCTGATAAAAAAATTTTGATTAAAGATAAAATAGTTTCTCAGATCAAGTTAAAAATTGAAACTTTTAGTGAAAATAACTTACCTGAAGAACTTAAAAAAATAAATCCAACCAAACCAGGTAGTAAAAATTTAATTAAATGAAACGAATTAGGTTAGGTGTTAATATTGATCATGTTGCCACTATTAGAAATGCAAGAGGTGAAAATTACCCTGACCCATTAAAAGCAGCTTTAGAGTCTCAAAGAAGTGGAGCTGATTCCATTACAATTCACCTCAGAGAGGATAGAAGACATATTAGAGATGATGATTTAAAAAAAATTAAAAAAGGACTTAAAATACCAATCAACTTAGAAATGGCTCCTACAAACGAAATGTTAAAAATAGCAATTAAAAATAAGCCAAAATTTGTTTGTATTGTTCCTGAAAAAAGAAAAGAGATTACTACAGAAGGTGGCCTTAACTTAAAAAGAAGAAAAAATTTTTTAAAAAAGATAATATATAAACTTAAAAAAAGTAAAATTAGAGTAACTTTATTTATCGAACCTAAAATTTCTGATATTAGTTTGTCAAAAAAATTAGGCGCTGACAGTGTTGAGTTACATACTGGAAGATTTTGTTACTTAATAAATAATAAAAAAAATTTTTATAAAGAGTATTTAAAGATTAAAAAAGCAGCTGTATTTTCGACTAAAATTGGTTTAGATGTTCATGCAGGACATGGTCTCACATATAATTCAACAAAAATGATATCAAATATTAAAGAAATTAATGAATATAACATTGGACATTTTATTATTTCTGAATCGATATTTGTAGGATTGAAAAATTCTATTAAAAAATTTAAAAAAATATTAAAATAATTAAAATGAATATTTATGGAATAGGTACAGATATAATTAACATTAAAAGATTAGAAAAATCTTTAAGAAAAAATGGAAAAAAGTTTAGAAATAAAATCTTTACTAAAAAAGAAATGTTGTATTGTGATAGTAAAAAAAAACCTAGTTCATACTATGCTAAGAGATTTGCAGCAAAAGAAGCTTTTGTTAAAGCTTTAGGAACTGGTTTTAGAAAAAATATAACTTTTAAGAATATAGAAGTTTTTAATAATAATTTTGGAAAACCATCCATAAAAATTAAAGGACCTGTTGTTAGTTTTCTTAAAAAAAAGATAAAAAATAAAAAATATAAAATATATCTATCTTTATCAGACGATTTACCTTGGGCACAAGCTACTGTAATAATTTCACATAGTTAATGAAAAAAAAAATCTTAGAAAATATAAAAACTATACTTTATGCATTGGTAATTGCATTATTAATTAGAACTTTTTTATTTCAGCCCTTTTATATACCTTCCTCTTCTATGGAAACTAATTTGCTTGTAGGAGATAGATTGTTTGTGTCAAAGTATAATTATGGTTATAGCAGACATTCATTTCCATTTAGTTTGAACATAATAAAAGAAAGATTTTATGGAAAAACTCCAAAACGTGGTGATGTAGTTGTTTTTAAAACTCCTTCTGATAATAGAACAGATTATATTAAAAGATTAATTGGACTCCCTAATGATACTATTCAATTTATCAGTGGAGATATGTATATTAATGATAAAAAAATTTATAAATCAAAAGTTAAGAATTCTCTTTATGTAAACTGCGGAGGATTAACTTTTGAAGCAAACTCCTATATAGAAACACTCCCAAATGGAAAGAAGTATACCGCTGTATATAGTTCATTGAACAGTATGGAGAACACAGATAAATTTTTAGTTCCCACTAATCACTATTTCTTCTTAGGCGATAATAGAGATTGTTCAAAAGATAGTCGTTTTTTAAATAGCGTAGGATATGTTAATTTTAATAATTTAGTTGGAAAAGCTAGAATAATTTTTTTTTCAAATGATGTGAAAAAAGGAAACTTTTTTAAATTTTGGAGATGGCATAAAAGTTTAAGATTTAATCGTTTTTTTAAGACTATAGAATAATGAGCATAAATTTCTCAAAATTTGAAAATAAATTAAAAATAAAAATTAAAAGTAAATCTTTATTTATTGAAGCCTTAACCCATAAGAGTGCAAATAAAATAACCAATAACGAAAAACTTGAGTTTTTGGGTGATAGAGTAATAGGACTGGTTATAACTAAAAAGCTTTTTGATTTATATCCAAAAGATGGTGAAGGAAATTTAGATAAAAAATTATCTAATCTTGTAAATAGAAAAACATGTGCTTTAATTTCTTGGAGCATTGGATTAAATAATTTTATAATATTAGGAGATAAAAGAAAAAAAATTTCCTTAAATGACGAAAAAATATTGAGTGATGCAATAGAATCTTTGATTGGTGCTATATATATAGACAGTGGGTTTAATTATGTTGAAAAGTATTTATTAGAAATTTGGAAAAAAGAAATTGAAAAAACGAGTATAGCAATATTAGATTCCAAAACAATTTTACAAGAATATTCTCTTAAACTTTATAAAAAACTTCCTGTTTATAAACTTATTGGCATGAGTGGATCAAACCATAAACCTACTTATAAAATTTCTGTTTTAATTAATGGCTCTAAAAAGTATTTTGGAACTGGTAGATCAAAACAATTAGCACAACAAAGTGCTGCAGAAAATCTGTTAAAAAATTTAAATAAATAATTATTTTTTTATAAAAACTTTAAAATGATCGTATTTATTGATTTATGGCGGAGAGGGTGGGATTCGAACCCACGAATGAGTTGCCCCATCGCTGGTTTTCAAGACCAGTGCTTTCAACCGCTCAGCCACCTCTCC
>MDSV01201046.1_pt1 | contig 16195 bp, 8 predicted proteins | sample 810851 | NCBI WGS metagenome assembly MDSV01 (sample SAMN05326640, study PRJNA326480) | marine metagenome | isolation source: seawater | place: Atlantic Ocean: North East | collected 2012 | reverse complement strand
GTCGCCGGGTCCTCCTCCAGGGTCACGTCCGAGACGTACCGCTCGGAGAAGACTTTGAATCCGATCTCCAGCTCCGCCTCGAAGCGCGTCGGGGTCAGGGCGCGAAGCACGCGCGAGGACGCGCAGAAGGGCACGAATTCCTCGTACCGCGCCACGTCAGCGACCACCTGGAACAGCTTTTCGGGCGGGTGCCTGACGAGTTTCGAGGAGGAGAAGACGCGCTCGCGCATCGCGTCCAGGTCGGGCGCGGAGAAGAACGACCGCCGGCGCGAACGCGCGGGCGAGCGCTCCTCCCGACGGCGGTCCTCGAGGTGCGCGACATCGGCGACCGCACGGGAAGCCCCGATGCGGTTCGAGCCCACGCGCTCGACCGCGTCGACGCGCGGCGCCGCGACCCATCGCGCGAACCCGCGAGCCGCGCGCCGCGTGGACGCCATCGCGCGCTCGCGCGCGCACTTGTGGGAGCGCACGGCGAAACACGCGCGAGATGGAAGTCGTCTTCCACCCGAATTTGAGTCGGCGCGCGGCGCGTCGAAGCATGCTAAAGCCTTTTAGAGACAGGGTCTATAACTCCTAGGCTCGTCCACTCAAGACAACTGAAATTAGCCATCTCCTCCTCGAACTTGTTTCGTCAGCGCTCGATCGGCCTCCACCAATCAGGTGACTCCAAAAAATATTTTTTTGGCTGGCTTTCCGATTGCGCTGCGAAGGTTGCCGGTCGATCCCGGCCGGTCACGGGCCATATTCGCACACACCGAGTCGATACAATGGCTGCCATCACCTCCGCTGCTTCCGCCGTCGTGGCCCGCCCGGCCTTCGTCGGCAAGACCGAGTCCCTCCGCGCCCGCGCGGTCGCCCCCGCGGCGCCCAAGCGCGCGTCCGTGGTGACCTTCGCCTCGGCCGAGGAGACCTCCCGCCGCGCGGCCCTCTCCACCTTCACCGTGAGTGCCCGTGCGCCAATCCACCTCGCGACCGGCGCCGGACGACACGACAAAAACGCATCCCGCGGCGAACGCGCGCATCGACCGCGCCGCCGAGGCGTCGCGGCGCGCGCGTGCGGACGACGACCGACGACGTTGTCACGGGAAAACAAACCCTCCGCATCGCGAGCGCGACACGCGAAATCTCGCGTCGCGCGATCGGAGCTCATCCAGACACCCCTGCTGACCGCTCGACCCTCGATTCCTCTCCCAATCTCAGGCTGCCGGTGTCGCGCTCGCCGCGAAGCCCTCCCTGGCCGCGTACGGTGACTCCGCCAACATCTGGGGTTCCACCACCAACACCTCCGGTACGTCCACGCGAAACGCAGAAAGTTACAACGGGGACACGCGCGACACTGTCGTTCGGTCCGCGTCGATAGAGTTTATCTGAACCGACGCGCGCGCCCGCACAAACCTCGTCGTCGCGCGCGCGGTCCACGACCGTGACGTCGCCGTCGAGCAGGCGCGAAGCGTGCGACGGACGCCGCGCGCGCGCGCGCGCTCGCGTCGCCCGTCGCGCGCCGGTTCCGGACTCGGCACGAGCGCGATTGTTTCGGCACGTCTCGGCGTCGTTTCTTCTCGCCGCGAAACTCGAAGCGGGCGGAATCGCGTTTTTTCCTGTCGCTGACGAATTCTCTCATTTCTTTCCTCCTCGACGCTCTCGGCGACGTCACCAGGCTTCATCCCCTTCTCCGGCGATGGCTACGCGTTCCTGCTCCCCGCCAAGTACAACCCCACCCGCGAGCGCCCCTTCCCCAACTGCGACGCGTACTTCGAGGACAACTTCGACGCCGTGTCCAACATCTCTGTGATCGTGGAGAAAACGAACAAGTCCAAGATTGAGGACTTCGGCTCTCCCGAGACGTACCTCGAGCAGATCGGCTACCTGCTCGGCCAGCAGGTGTACGCCGGCGAGACCCGCTCCGAGGGTGGCTTCGCCGCCAACCGCGTGTCCACCGCCGCTGTCCTGGATGTCTTCACCAAGTCCAACAAGGGCAAGACGTACTACTACTACGAGGTGCTCACCCGCACCGCCGACGGCGACGAGGGTGGCCGCCACCAGCTCATCGCCGCCACCGTGTCGGACGGCACGATGTACACCTGCAAGCTCCAGTCCGGCGACAAGCGCTGGTTCAAGGGCCAGGAGCGCGACCTCAAGCAGACCTGGTCTTCCTTCACTGTCGCCTAAGCGGCGAAGGAAGGCGACCGCGCGCGGGGGCCCGCGCGCGGTCGGCCGGAGCGTGTGAGTGCGTGTCGGCGAGAGCGCTGACGTTGTGAATGTCGAGTCCCGTTGGGGAAGTTTCGTATTCTCCCCCCGCGGCGTCCGCCGCCGTCTACGCGCCGCGCTCCGCGTCTCGCGTCTCGCGTCTCTCTCACCCCTGATCGAACGTACGCAAACGTCCCGAAAAAAATCCGAACCAAACGCACTCGAGAGCGCGCGCGCACGCGTTCACACGCAGTGCCGATACATGTGCACTACCTCGACGTACGCCGTGCGCTGCCACTCGGCGTCGCTGTGGGAGACGCGCTCGCGCACGTACCGCAGGACATTCTCGTGGCGCTTGGCGAGATCAAGCGCGTGTTTTAGCAACATAGGGTCGTCCTCGTTGACCCAACGCATGTCCGGGTGACCGGTGAACGCGCGAATGAACCTGATCGCATCCTCCTCCCCGCGGCGCACGCCCGCGACGGCGCGCATCACGTCGCGCACGGTCACTGCCGAGACCTGCGCCGAGGAGAAGGCGCGAGGAGGGAAGGCGACGTCGCTTTCGAGAATCGGGAAAGTCTCCTCGGAGCGACGGAGCGTCGCTTCCGCCTCGTCGAAGGTTTCGTCGTGAGATACGTCCACGAACCCGCCGTCGTCCGTCCCGTCGTCCCGGGCGTCGCCGTCCGAGGAGGAAATCGAAATCACGGAGACGCGCCGCGCGGCGGCGGCGGCGGCGGCGGCGAAGGCGTCGTCGTCGTCGTCGTCGTCGTCGTCGTCGTCGTCGTCGTCGTCCGGAAGCGGCTGACGCGCGGCGAACTCGATCGGGTTCGCGTCTGTTTCCGCACCCGGCTGATCTTCCGTGTCCTCTCTGTGCGCCTCTGTCTCGTCCGCGAGGGGCCTCCAGCCGAGCAGGAGCGGCGGCAGGAGCGGCGGCGTCCTCGACCGGCGCTGTCGGTCGCGGCGGCGAGCGTCTCCCTGCCGGGAGGATCGCGTCGCCCGGAGGACGAAAAGAGCGGCGACGGCGACGATCGCGGCGAAAACGCCCCGTCTGAGACGCGCCGCGTCGCGAAGCGAGACGACGAGCCGGTCAGTCGCGGCGAACGCGCGCGCGATTTCGCGAAGCGCCTCGGGGGACATCTCCTCTGCCCTGCGCGTGGCGCCGGCGTCCGCGCTCGCCGCCGAGTAGAAGAACGTCCTCTTTCCAGAGAACGTCCCGGCGTCTCTCGCGTCGTCGAAGGCGGCGAGCCACGCGTCCGCCGCGCGGCGCTCGAGCATCGCGGGAAACGCGTCGCGCGCGCACGCGCGGAGCAGGCTCGCGAGGCTCGCGAGTCCGTTCCCGGCGACGTCCGTGAAACACGTCGGCTCGGCTTCCAGGTGGTCGCGCGCGGTGGCGCTCACCGGCTCGAGCGCCTCCACCCAGGCGGCGGCGTTCGCGGCGCGGGCGGCGGCGGCGAGGTTCCCGAGCGTTCCCGCGAGCGACGCCCTCGCGTCGGCGCGTTCGGGCACATCCTCGAACCCGGACGTCCACGCGTCGAACGTCGCGAGCGATTTCGCGACGAGCGCGTCTGTGTCGTTCAGGAGCGCGTCGCGGAGCGACAGCCTGCCGCGCGCGAACGATTCCGTCTCCGCCTCGGCGAACGCGACGACGTCCGCGCGCACCGTCTCCGCCGCCGTCGCCGCGAGCCGCGCGTTGCGTCGGCGCCAGTCCTCGCCTCTGCGCTCGAGCGCCGTCTCGAGGCCCTTCGCGCGCGCGACGCCGTCACGCGTCTCGAGCGTCCACGCCGCGCCCGCCGTCTCCGCGGCGTCGCGGAACGCGCGCCGCGCGAGGACGCGCGCCGTCGCGTCGAGCGAGGCCACCGTCGACGCGAGCAGAGGCGTACCCAGCACAGCTCTGTTCGGTTCGTGCGTCGTCGACGCGCGGGGAATCGCCTCGCCCCCCCTCGAGGACGCGTCTTCTCCTTCCGCGCGCGGGGCGTCGAGGGGTCCCTCCGAGACGGAACCCGCGAAGCCGGAACCGGCGGGGCTGAGAGTCGAGGCGGCCATCTCGAGGTCGTACGCGCGTGTCCCGGCGGCGACCGCCGCTGATAGCGTCGCGGCGGCGCGCGCCGCGTTGTCGCGCTGGGCGTCGGACGCCGCGCCTTCTCGCGCGCTCGCCACCTCTCGCGCCGCGCGCCGCGCCGCGCCGCGCGACGCCGCGCACCGCTCGTACGCGCGCGTCTTCTCGCGGAACACGGCTTTCACGGGCTCGAGGACCTCGTCCATCTCGCCTCTGAACGCTTCGGGAGGCACGGGGCGCGCGATGGCGGCGATGCCACGCGCCGCGGCGTCTTTCGCGTCGTCCGCGGCGAGGCGCAGCGTCGCCGCCACCGCCGCGTCGTGCGCCGCCGCGTCGGCGGCGTCCCGCCGCGCCATCTCGCCGCGCGTCTCCCGCAGCGGACCGCGCCAGAGCCGCTCGAGGCCGAACAGGTGCGTCTTGAACAGGCGCTCGGCGTCGACGCGCGCGTCCGCGAGCGCCGCCGCGAACGCGTCCGGCGCGAGCGGCGGCGAGGTCTCGAGCGCCGCGCTCGCAGCCGCGTCGCGCGCCGCGAGCGCGGCGGCGGCGGCGGCGGCGACCAGGCGCGACTCCCAGGCGGAGGACCACAGCGACGGAAGTTCGGGGAGACTGCCGTCGCGCGCGGCGTCCACGAGCGTGCGGAGACGCGCGGCAAGACTCGCGCCGCGCGTGCCCGCGTCCGGCGCGGCGTCCACGGCGCTCCGTCTCGAGGCGGCGGAGCGACGGAGCTCGTCGCGAAACGCGTCCGTCTGGGCGAGAAAGAGCGGGTCCAGGGTCTCGGCGGGCGCGTCCCGAAGGCGCGCGAGCGAGACGCGCGCCGTCGCGGGGGGGGCGAACACGCGCGCGCGCACGTCCTCGCGGAACAGACCACGCAGCGTGTAGTTCCCGTCCACCAACGGCCGGCGTCCGACACGGCACGGTTCCTTCTTTTTCTCATCGTCTCTGCTCGGTCCGCCCATGAACGACTCGAGCCACGACGTCGGGTCTTCGCCCCGCAAGTCCCACGCGAAGTCTTGCACCGCCCACGTGAGCGGCGGGAACGCGGCGAGGCCGGGCGTCTCCGCGTCTGTTTCGCCGCCCCCGACTTCCGTCGTGAGCGACCACAGGTGCGCGCGTCGCGCGAGCGTCTCGAGGTACTCCACCTCCGCCGCGGTGATGAGGTTCCTGGAGTTGTAGACCAGGTGCGAGGCGAGTAACGCGGCGACGGCGAAAATTTGCGCGTCGTACGACTCGGCGACCCCCGCCGACGAGAACCCCTCCGTGTCGAGCAGCGCGATTCGAGACCCGTCCGTCTCGGACGTCATGTCGGTGAGTCCCACCCACAAACCCTCCGTCGTGGCCACGTGCGAGTCCGTCATCTCGAAGCCCGAATCTCGCGTGCCGAAGGATTCGTTCAACGCGTTGAGCATAAACGACTTGCCGGAGTGGTACGCGCCGACGACGGCCACGACGGAGAGCTTTTCCTCGAGCGACTCCAGCCGGCGCGCGCCGGACTCCACAACCTCCAGGGAGGTGTGGTCCGCGTTGGGGCGCGCGATCTGGAAGACATCACGCACGGGCGTCGATTCTTCCGACGGGAAACGCGCGGAGGCGCTCGGCGCTGCCGCGAACGCGGCGCCAGGCAGGAGCGCGAGGAGGAACCACAGCCGTTTTTCCATCGCTTTTCGCACAGGGCAAACAGTGAGACGAGCTCAGCCGGTCGTTGTTGGTTGCGAGGGTGCCAAGAAAAGCGTTTCCCCGCGCGCGCGCCACCGGAAGAAGCTTGCGCGGCGTCGACGAGATGCGGTCCGCGTGAGACGATGTATGCCAAACGCTCCTCGAAGATCGTGAGCGCCTCGAATCGTGCGGTCGCGCGTGGCGTTGTGGGCGAGCCCCTCGAGATCTCGCGCTCTGGAGATCTGTCGGCTCTTCCGAGACACTTTCGAACGCCAGGTGATTTCCCCTTTGCACAGGAGACGACAGCAATCCGCGGGGCCGGTGCACTCCGCGGCGCGCCGTCAGATCCTGCGCGGAAACGGGCATCGAGCCCGGCGGCGTCGACGCACGATGCGCCGCGCGCTCGCGCGCGCGCTCGCGGAGGTGAGTCTCCCCCGGCGGTGCTGCCCTTCCGCGCGCGTGCACGCGTGGCGAGCCCCGCCCTCTCGGTCGGCACCGCGACGCTCGCTTTCCGGCTGTGCCGAGGCTGCCGAGTTGGACGCCCTCATCGCCTCGCGACTGACCGCTGCCGTGCGCGACCCCGACATCGTCGCGCGCGTGCTCCCGCACCTCCCGAGGCCGCTCGTCTCCCACGGCTCCGGCGGGGTTGAGCGTTCACGGAGCGAAGGACGGGCGTCCCCGTCGTCGTCGGCGGGACGACCCGCGCGCGTCGCCGTCGGCATCTCCGGCGGCGTCGACTCCGCGGTGGCCGCGTGGCTCCTGAAATCCGCCGGGTTCGACGTGACCGGCGTGCTGATGCGCAACTGGGACGAGGCGGAGGAGACGGGTGGGGCGTGCGAGTTCGAGAAGGATCAGAGGGATGCGCGCGCGGTCGCCGCGGCGCTGGACGTCGAACTGAAGGAAGTGGACTTCGTGCGCCAGTACTGGCACGCCGTGTTCGAGCCGTTCTTGCGGGACTTCGAGCGCGGGAACGCCACGCCGAACCCCGACCTCGCCTGCAACCGCCACATCAAGTTCGGGGCGTTGCTGCGCCACTGCGAGGAGGCCCTGGGCGCGGACGTGCTCGCCACGGGGCACTACGCGCGAGTCGCGGCGGCGACGGCGGCGAGTGACGAGAGTGACGAGACGGCGCGCGCGAGCCCGTCTCTGCTTCGCGGCGTGGACGAGACGAAGGACCAGTCGTACTTCCTCGCGTCCGTGCGCGGCGAGTCGCTGCGCCGCGCGTGCTTTCCTCTCGGCGGGCTGACGAAGAAGCAGGTCAGGGCGCTCGCGTCGGGCCCGGCGCGCCTGCCCGCGGCCGTCACCGGGCGCAGGAGCAGCGCGGGCATCTGCTTCGTCGGCCGGAAACGAAACTTCGGCGACTTCATCGCCGAGTACGGCGACGGCAGCTCGTCGGAGCCGTCCTTCTCTTCCGGCCCGTTCGTCTCCGTGGACGACCGGCGCGTGATCGGCGCGCACGATGGGCTGGCGCGGTACACGATCGGACAGAGGGCGCGTGTCGGGGGCGCGGCCGTGCCCTGGTACGTCGTCGGGAAAGACGCGAGCCCCGGGGAAAACGTGGCGTACGTGGCGCCGGGCCCGACGCACCCGGCGCTGTTCGCCGGGGAGGCGGCGGTGGGCGAGTGCTTCTGGACGAGCGCTTCCGGCGCGCCGCCGGGTGTGTTTTTCGAGAAAGAAACCGCGAACTCGCCCGGTGGGACCCCGCGACCGGCGCGACTCACCGCGCAGACGCGGTACGGGGGCGAGCGTTTCGGCTGCGAAGTCAGGCTGGTGCGCGGCGGCGACGCGGCGGCGATTGCGCCGACGCGGTTCGGACCGCGGCGAAGCGCCGCGCGCGTCGCGGACGGCGCCGTTTTGGAGGTGCGTTTCGACGCGCCGACGCGCGCGCTCACGCCGGGTCAGGCGCTGGTGCTGTACGACGGCGACGCGTGTCTGGGCGGGGGCTCGGTGCTGTACCCGGGGAGGTCGGCGCACGAGCTGGCGACGGAGCAGACGAGCTAGAGCCGTAGAGCGAGTGAGGTGGTATGAGCCTATATTCGCGGACGAGACGGGCTCGTACGCGCATAATTAATGTCCGCCCTAAAAAAAAAAACCGTCAGCGGTTCTTCGCGATGCGGGACGCCAGCGCGACCAGCCCCGCGGCCCTTACCATCAGCCGCCTCCTGCGCCCCTCCGCGCGGACGTGGTCGTGCCCCGGCGCGCGCCTGTGCGCGGTGCGGTGGACGAGCGACCGCTTAACGCGCGCGAGCGTCGAGCGCACGCCGCGCGGGCGGGGGCCCCCCACCGAGTTCTCGCCCACCACGCCCGCGCGGCGCGGGAACCACCTCGCCGCCGCGTCCCCGCGCGCCAGGTTGAATCGCCTCAGCGGCCAGAACGACGCCGCCACGCCGTCCTTCCCAAACAGCCGACGACGTACGCGCGTGTTCTTCATGCGGTCGAAGCCGCAGCGCCTCGCGCTCGCGAACGCGCCGGAGGCGCCGGGCGCGAACCGGCCGCCGCGCGCGGCTTCCTCCAGGTTGCGCATGTACGGCATGAGCCCTTTGCACGCGCCCAGGCAAATCACCGCCGCGGGGACGCCCGAGTCCTCGTGGTACACGGAAACCAGCTCGGCGGCGCCGGAACGACCATCGCGCGGTGCCGGATCGTTCACGGCCGTTTCGAAATCGCCGCCGCCGCTCGCGCTCGTGGTGGAGCACGCGGGCGAGGGCGGGACGGCTCGCGGCGCGTTTTTCGACGACTCCTCCTCCGCGCGCCGCGGCGTCTCGGTCCGCGACGCGACGTCGCGGACGCGCTGCCCCGAGAAGATGCGTCGCACGCGGACCCCCGCGCCGTTCCGAAAAGGCCCGCGGCTCTCGAGGAGCGCGTCGCCGTCGCGCGAGCCGGTCGCGTCTTTGGTGACGCCGTAGTACGCGCCGTCCGCGCACCGCCACCGGCGGCGCACAAACAGGTAGTCGCGCGGCGCGAGCGGCGCGGGGAACTTCATCCGCCAAAACGCCAGCTCGGAGCCCTCCCCCGCGTCGTTCTCGTCGCGCGAGACGGAGTTCATGTCCGCGCACGCGTCGTGCGTCTCCGCGTCCGAGCGCGCGAGATGGTCCGCCACCACCAACGACGTGTCCCACTCGCCGCGAATCACGTCGTTCATCTGCGCGCGCGTCAGCTGCTCGGCGCTGACGCCCTCCATCACCATCTCCAGCCGGAACTGCGTCAGGCCGCGCCGACCCTCCGCCGCCGTGCCCGGCGCGGGTCCGCTTCGTTTCAGCAAACGGAAAGTCGTTCCGTTGCCCGTGTCCCCGCGAGCCAGCACGATCCAACCCGCGGCGATCGCCGCGGTCGTCGCCGCGTCGACGCCGGCGCGTCTCCGCGCGTCAGCGCTCTCGTCGTCCGCGCGGCGCGTCTCTCCTCGCCGCCCCTCCGCGCCGCCGATTTCCCGGCGGCCGCCGGACATCACCTCCTCCTCCGCCTCGAGCCACATCTCGCCCCCCCCCTCTTCTTTTGCCATCGCCTCCTCCGCCTCGCGCTCCGTGGGTGCGCTCGCGAGCTCCTGCAGGAAGTGCTCGACGTCCGCGTCCGTCACGAGCGCGTCGAGCGCCGGGGTCACGCGCGGCGTTCGGTCGAGCGCCGGCTCGCCATCCTCGGCGAAGAACGCGAACGGGGTCTCGCGGCGGCGGCCCTCGCGGGACACGCGGCGCCCCGAGTGCCCCAAGCTTCTTCTCAGCGACGAGAAGAGAAGCTCCTTTCCCCCCCGCACGGAGCAGCGCGCGACGTGCTCGACCACCGCGCGCGCGTCGCGGAACGGGTCCGCGGTGATCAGGATGGAGAGCGCCACGAAAAACGTGCCGATCGCCTCGAGGACGCACGGCGCGCCCACGTCGAACTGCGGAAGAGGAAGGGGAGGCGGAGGCGGGTATGGATGTCAGCGGGACACCCTCGGGCGGCGGTGTCGGCGAGGAGGACGTGAGGACACGCGGAGAGCACGTGGAGGCGCTCGTCGGAACGACTCGGGGGGGGCATGTCGTCGAACGCTTCCGTCGGCGTGCGTCGTTCCGAGGACCGCGGGATAGCTTCGGAAAGTACGAACCTGCGTCAGCGCATCCCCGTCAGATTCGCCACGCGCCTCCGCGAACGCGAAGCGCCCCGAGCGCTCATCCCTCAATCGCGCGATCGCGTTGATCGCCCCGACGCATATGGCGGTCGCCACCGCGGCCCGCGCCGCGACCGCGACCGCCGACGATGACATGCTCGCGCGTCGCTGCCGCCTCGCGCGTTGACCAACAAGTGCCGCCGCCCGAAAGGAAGAAGCAAAAAACGTGGCTCAAAGCGCGCTCAAACAAATCTCTTCTCGCCAATGCAACATGCGCGGCTGGGAAACAGGATCGGATCGTCTGAGACGGGTGAAGGGTTATGAACCCTCAACTTTCCCGTATACGAATTATTTTTTTCCTTCCCGCCAACAAAGCTTTCCGGACTTTTTTGTGGCGTTTTTGGTGAGCCCGAAACTCTGAAAATGCGCGAATCCCGAGGTTCACGGGCTTCGTTTCCCGCTCGTCACAATCGGGTGTGGGGACACACCCGCTTCGGGAGGCGGTCGAGGCGCGATGCTTCTGCGGTGTCGCGGGACGCTTGGCGTGGCAGCGCGCGCGCTGCCCCACCTGCGGGCGTGGGTCGCGGGCCCGGCGCGGTCGCTCCCCCCGACCGAGGCCCCCACGATCGCGGGTGGGCACCGGGAGCTGACGATGTCCACCGATGCCTCGGGCGCTTCCGCGAAGAAGCGGCGAAAGAAGAGACCGTCACCCGAGGTGGAGGCGATGAAGATGCGCTCGCTCGTGCCGTCCGTCGGGGACTTTCCCGGGGGTCCGGGTCTCGGAGGCGCCGCGTCGCTCGACGGCATCGCTTCGCCGTCCACGTCGCACACGAGAAGAGAACGATTCGACGGCGACCTCTTCTACGACCGAGTCATCCCCGCGCTGCGGTACTTCTACGAGGTGCACTCGCACCTGAACGTGCACAAGCTGTACACCGTGCCTGACGAGTCACACGTGCCGGAAGACATCAGGGGCTTCGCCTTGGGAAAGCGCGTGGATAACATACGCGCGCGCGGCGATTTCGTCAAGAGCGATCCCGGGAAACTGGACGCGCTCATGGCGCTGGGCGGCGCGAGCCCCGCGCAGAAGTTCGTGTGGAAATCTAAAAAGTGGGTCTTCGACCACCAGATCGTCCCTGCTTTGAGATACTTCAAGCGCAAACACGGGCACTTGATCGTCCCCCGGGACTACGTCACCCCCGAGTTCGAGCGCGACTTGGAGCCGCACGCGCGCCTGTTCGCGCTCGGGTCGGTTTCGCACGACATGCGCAACAAAGCCAAGGGGTTTTACCTGGACCAGCAGCCCGAACGCGTGCGTCTGTTGGACGCGCTCGGGTTCCCTTGGGAAACCACGAGCTTCGAGAAGTGGGAACTGCGAGACGTGCCCGCGATGGAGTGGTTCAAGAGAAAGCACGGTCACCTCGCCGTGCCCACCGCGTTCACGCTTCCCGACGGCGCCGAAGCCGCGGCGAGCGGATTGCCGCGCATCGCCGCCGGGTCGCGGTTCGGTTTGAGGTGCGTGCAGATCCGAAAACGCCTCAACGCGGGCATTTTGGACGCGCGCGTCGAACGCAAACTCAAAGCCCTAGGGTTCCCCACGAGTCTGCAGGAGGCGTTCCTACGGCGCGTCGTGTTCCCGGCCGTCACGCACTTCGTCGCCACGCGCGGCCACCTGCGCTGGGACTCGCGGCGGCAAGCCGGCTTGTACGCGGTGCCCGCCGAGACGCGCGAGGTGCCGCGCTTCGCGCGGGGGCTGCGTCTGGGGGAGGTGTTCTTCGGGTCCGTGCGGCCCGGCCCGGAGGCGTTCGCGGGAGGCATAGGGCTGTGGGACGGCAAAGGGTGCGGGTCGACGGAGCAGCGGCTGGCGCGGTACGACGCGCTGGAGGCGGTTGTGGCGTTTGCGGCGGCGAAGTTCGCTGAGGAAACCGGGACGCCGGCGGCGGCGTGGGACGACGGGTTCGCCGACACGCTGCGCGCGGTGCGCGAGAGGTGCGAACGATGAAAGGTGATGTCACGTGTGGTATGCGCCCGTGTCGGTGAGACGATCGAGGCAGGAATCTTGTCATTCATGAACCTGGTACCTCGGAGGTCATACACGTAAAAACGCCTCTTCCTCTCTCACCGAAGTTTGGACTCGCGTTCTAAGCTCTGCAAACGCCGTCACTGCGGAGCGCAAGCTCGTCCGGTGGTGAACCCGTAGTCGATTAACCTCTTCTCGCAACACGTACATGGCGGCAGCGGCGGCGGTGGCGGCGGTGGCGGCGGCGGCGGCGACGACGGTGGCTTCGGAAACTGAAACGCGCGTACTTGTCCAGCCTTTGCATTTCCGTTTATGGTCTTTTGCCGCGCCGCAGCGGCGACACGATAGCCGTCCCCCGAAAGACTCACCGCATTTCCAAACTTTTCATTTGCCGTGAGGCCGTAAATGTCAGGATCCATCTGAACCCAGTCGCTGACGGTATCGTCATATTCATACAACCGCAACCGCCCGGCATCAGTTTTACTGCCATCCTCACTCTTGATTGACGATATTGCGATGCGCGTGCCGTCTGCTGACATAGAAACCCCGTATCTTCCCAACCAGTCACGGGCGTTTTCGCCGTCAAACGGAGACCCGAGCGGTTGCCAGTCGCCATTCAAGAATTCGTACACGCGAACGCGACCTCGTTCAGTTTTCCCTTCAGAGGTGTATGCAAAGCTTCCAACAATCAAGCGTGTGCCATCCGCAGACATCGCGACCGCATGCTCTCCAAGGTTAGCTTGCGCTGACTCTCCATTGATATTGGTACCCATTCGTGTCCATCGTCGTAGGCTCTCGTCGTACTCAAACACGCGCGCGTGCCCTGCGTTTGTCAAGGCGCCGACATCAGCGGTGTATGACGAGATGGCTATGCGCGCGCCGTCACTCGATAACGCGATGTGGCCTGCCGAGAAGTCTGAGACAGCCTCGCCGGCTAATCGATACGCGTCAGAATCCATCAAAATCCAGTCGCTAGTGACGTCCGAGTACTCGAACACTCGCGTGTTTCCTCTCTTGTCACTGTTCCAAATCGAACCGACAGCGACGCGCGTGCCGTCAGCCGACAGAGCGACTTTCTGCAAGTTGTCGCCCGCGGCTTGTCCATTGATGTCACCGCCGAGCTGGCTCCAACCGCCACTGCTATACTCGTACACCTGCACATGGCCAGTATTAGTGCCGCCAACGTCGTGGCCTAGCCCAGAAATGGCCAAACGCGTGCCATCTGCTGACATCGACAACTGGCGGCCAAAATAATCGGCAGAGTTTGCGCCCTCGATTGTTAAGGTGAGAGTTGAGAGATCAGCTGGAGGGGGCATCATCTCCCACTCGTCGTTGATGAAATCGTACACTACACGCGCACATTCCCTTTGCTAACGTCAGGCACCCCGATAGCCATGCGCGTACCGTTATACGACAACGCCACATAAAATCCAAGTCCCGCGTTCGCGTTGTTCCCGTCGATTGCAGATCCCATCTGCGTCCATGTGTCAAGAGACGCGTCTGCGCAAGAGCTCAACAAACCGAGTCCGAGAAGAGTCGACAACGACGACCGCCACGCACGCCGCCGGGTCTGCGCGAGCATCGTCTCTAAGCTACGAGGGCGCGTAGTTTTTCTGGGCACGCACGCGCGACCGATAACGCGCTCGCACAAGTAGCTTGCGCGCGCTGCTGTCGTACCTTTCCCGGGAAAAAGCGTTCAACATATACGCCTGGTGGCCCAATCAATGACGAGAACTTTGGTGTATATGCAAACAGTATTTTGATTCTGTAAATAATGCGATAGTTGAACGTTTTTGTGAGTCGTTCACAGATGACGGTTCGTGATCCCGCCATTCATCCTTTTTCGCGGTTGCGCGGTCACAAACGGAGACTCGAGGCCGCGGTCGGGGGCTGATTCTCGTCCTCTTTTTCGGGGACTCGAAGTGATGATGATGACGTCACGTATAACAGTACACGCCCGTGTCGGTGTGTGATGTTAAAACACACGAACGAACCGTCAATTCGCGAACGCGTCCGAGTCGTTTCTGTTTTGGTCCACCCACCCCCACGCGATGATGGAGACGCGCTGTTCGTTCGCGCCGCCGCCGGCGCCTCGCAACGCCTCGGGGACCTGCGGAACGCCGTGTTTCCACTCCACGTTCACGTCGTGGCCGAAACAGTACGCCGAGCCGTGCGTCTGCGGCAGAAAAACGGTGGTCTTCGTCTTGGCGTGCTCGAACGCGACGTCGCGCGTCGCGCCGAAGGAAACGGCGACGGTGCAGTTCTGGGTCTTCGCCTTGTCCTTCTTCACCGCGGCGGCGTCGTGGTGATACGGCTTCCACTCCTCCGCGCTCCGGTACCAGTTGAACCGGGTCGCCTTGACATCCATTCCGAAGTACCGCGCGATCTTCTCGATGACGGCGCAGAACACGGGCGAGTCCTCTTTCCACTTGCCGTGTCGCTCGCGGTCGTTCGCGATGAAGTGCGACTTCTCGTGCCACGGCACCCACATTTCGGGACTGCCCGCGGCGCAAACCTCCGCCATGAGCTTTCCGAACACCTCGGTTTCCTCTTCGTCACAGAAGAAGTCGGGGACGTACGTCACGTGCCTGCCGTGCATCCGCTTCCCCAGCGTCGGCTTCCGGGGGTTTCCCACCACGAGCTTCAGCCCGGGAGGGGTCGTGCTCGGCTCGAAGTCTTGCGTGTTGCGGCCTTTCTTGTGAGGCTTGTGCTCCGTCTGCTTATCGTTTTTCCCCTTGTTACGAGTGCCGCGATTGCGGCCCCCCTTAGCCTTGGCCTGGTTGATTGTGTCGCGAAGGTCTTTGTCAGCCGTCACTTTCTCCATCGCTCGAGGCGCGGGAACGGAAAGCGCGTTGGCGTCGCGATCCTGCATCGGGGCGGTCATGGCGTGCGCACCAGGAAGTCAGATCTATCTGGGAAAACAGGTACGATTTAAACTTTCGAGAGGTTGACGTCAAAACGCCGGCCTTCCCTAACCGCGTGCAATCCCTCGAGCGCCTGTGTCGACGACGACCGCGATGTTGGCGACGGCAGGGCGCGCGGTCGCCGCGATGAGTGCGAGGCGAACGTACCCCTCGTGCGTCGCGCTGGGTCGAGCGCGGCACGGCGCCGCCCACCGCGCGGCGGCCCCCGCGCGGTGTTCGCGCGCTGGGCACCTCTCTCATCAGGTGGTCGCGAGAAGCTCGCACGGCTCCCTCGGGTCGTTGCTTCCCACGACCGCGCGCGCGGAGCGGCTGCTGCTCTCGCCGGCGTGGATTTCGAGCCACAGCGTGCCCTCGCGCGGGCTCAAGACCTCCGTCTTCGCGGCGGGTCGCGGCGGGGACTGGGACGATGACTGGTACGACGAGGACGACGAGTACGACGACCCGTGGGCGGATGACGAGGAGGTGGATGAAGCGGCGACGACGAAAACGGTGAAGGACGTCGACGCGCTTCGCGGGGTGAAGGACGTGCGCGTCACGGACACATTACCCATGCCCGAGCCGGGGGAGAACATCGACCCGCCTCGCAAAGTCACGCGCGAGGACGTCGTCGTCGCGTTCGCGCGGTCGGGCGGCGCGGGCGGCCAGAACGTGAACAAAGTCGCGACGAAAGTGGACATGCGCCTGCACCTCGAAAACGCCGAGGATTGGCTCCCGCGCTGGGTCACGCGTCGGCTCGTGGTGCTGGAGAAGAACCGCGTGAACAAGGACGGCGAGCTCGTGATTCAGTCCTCGCGGTACCGCACGCAGAAGCAGAACGTGGACGACGCTCTGGAAAAGATGCAGGCGTGCCTGAACCGCGCGTCCAAGCTCCCGCAGCACTCGAAGAGCAGCAAGAGCAAGAAGAAGAAGCTGGTGAAGCAGGCGGAGAAGGCGAACAAGCGGCGGCTGGATGACAAGAAGCGGGGGAGCGACAAGAAGAAATTGCGGAGCAGGAAGGACTGGGATTGAGGAGGAGGCGTACGTACGCGGCGCGCGCGAGGCGTGATATTTTTTTCGCGTCATACGTTCCGATCGCTCGTCGCGGCGTCTGCGCGCGGAGTCAATCGAGGCCCTCCACGGTGACCACCACGCCGTTGCCGTACTCGGTGGTCTCCGTCTCCACCGTCCCAACGACCTCCTCTTTCGGTTCTTCCGGTCGGTCCAGTCCGAGCTTGTGTTTCATCTCCTCGCGTCGTTCTTTTCGCTCCTGCAACCGTTCCTTCCGCGCCTTCTCC
>MDSV01209201.1_pt1 | contig 16197 bp, 13 predicted proteins | sample 810851 | NCBI WGS metagenome assembly MDSV01 (sample SAMN05326640, study PRJNA326480) | marine metagenome | isolation source: seawater | place: Atlantic Ocean: North East | collected 2012 | reverse complement strand
GAATGAATGTTGAGGTATGAGAGCATATTCATAAAGCTTTTTTCGATACGTTATCGTTGACGCATCAACTTACTTCAATTTTAATTCATAATTCGTTTTTAGAAAGTTGTATATACATCATTTACGGGTAATCAAATTTATGGCTAAAAAAAAGAGAAGTTCCTTAAAAAAAACGGCAACGAAGAAAAGTGTTTCAAAAAAGATAGTGAAGAAAAAATTAACCGCCAAAAAAGCGTCTACTAAGAAAGTGCCCGCAAAGAAAGCTGCAGCCAAAAAAGCGGTTGCTAAGAAAACTCCGATAAAGAAAGCACCCTCAAAGAAAGCTACAGCCAAAAAAGCGGTTGCTAAGAAAACTCCGATAAAGAAAGCACCCTCAAAGAAAGCTGTAGCCAAAAAAGCGGTTGCTAAGAAAGTCCCCGTCAAGAAGACATCCGTTAATAAAAAAGATGTAGAAAAGAAAACTGTGCTTTTAAACATAGATGAGAACGTAGCTTCCACGTCGATCATGGAACGAGAAGAGAGAAATGATCGTATCAAAGATCTAATGGCTCTTGCAGCCGAACATGGTTTTTTAACCTTTGAAGATATTAATGAGGCTTTTCCTGAGGATCTTGTCTCGGTTGAAGATATCGAAAAAATTGTGGGGCTTCTTCAAAGCATGGAAATCGATATCATTAAACAAGATGATGTCGAAGAGTATCAGGCTCGCATGGAGAAGGAGCAGGTAGACAAACAGAACTCACGTAGTGATGTATTAGATGACCCAGTTCGAATGTATTTGAAACAAATGGGACAAGTTCCCTTACTTACACGTGAGCAAGAGGTAGAAATCTCGATGCGAATAGAAGAGGCTGAAATTGCTACTACTTCCATGTTCAATCGGTTGGGTTGTGCAACGGATGCATATCTAGGGGTAATTAAACGTTTAGAAGAAGGAAAAGAGCGCTTTGATCGTATTATTTCTGATAAACATGTGGAGTGCCGAGAGGATTATTTTAATGATCTGCCAAAGGTCTTAAAGGGAATCGATCGAAATCGGGAAAGTAAACTCAAGTATTACAAAGAATACAGCAGTGCGAAGAAGGATTCGGAGCTATATAAAAAGGCAATTCGGAACTTTAACGCAGCTCAACAACGATTATCTAGCTTATTCAAAGAACTTCATTTCAAACAAAAAGCAATTGAGGATATTGTCCCTGAAGTTGATATCTATTTTAAAAAGATGGGTGGACTTCTTGTCGAAGAAGAACGTTTGAAAAAGAGTAGGGCGAAGAACGCAAAAAAACAACTCCGGACTGTTCGCAAAGATAATAAGGATTTAGAGCTTTATTTGCAGATGGAGAATGCGGAATTTCAAGAACATCATAAAACCTTGAAAGTTTGGCTTAAACGTGGACTACGTGCAAAAACAGAAATGATTGAAGCTAATTTACGATTGGTGATTAGTATTGCTAAAAAATACACCAACAGAGGTCTTTCTTTTCTTGATTTGATTCAAGAGGGAAACATGGGTTTGATGAAGGCCGTTGAGAAATTCGAATATCGCCGAGGGTATAAGTTTAGTACCTATGCGACATGGTGGATCAGGCAGGCCATAACTCGCTCCATCGCAGACCAAGCACGTACGATTCGTATTCCGGTGCATATGATCGAAACAATTAATAAATTAATGCGAATTCAGAAACAACTCTTGCAAGAGTTTGGTCGAGAAGCGACGCCTGAAGAGCTTGCTGATGAGATGGATTTAGCGGTAGATCGAGTTCGCGCTATTCTTAAAATTGCTCAGCAGCCTATTTCGCTTCAATCGCCAATTGGTGATAGTGAAGATACCCATTTTGGAGACTTTATCGAAGATAAAGCAGCTGAAAAACCAGATGAAGTCACTGCATTTAGTTTATTGAAAGAGAAGATCGGTGATGTCCTTTTAACATTAACGGAACGGGAGCAGGAAGTTCTTACGCTTCGTTTTGGCTTGGTCGATGGTTATCCGCGGACTTTAGAAGAGGTAGGGCGTAAATTCAACGTAACGCGTGAGCGTATTCGACAAATTGAAGCAAAAGCACTTCGCAAAATGCGTCATCCAACGCGTATTCGGAAGCTCGAAGGCTTCTTGGATGGTGAATAAGCGGTCCGCTTCTGCTTAAATAAGTACCGTTTTGCGCGTACCTGCTTTGATTTCGCCTATAACCTTGGCTGGTTGCTTCTCCTTCTTGAGAATTTTAAGAGTTGTTTCTACATCTTTTTTCGAAACGATAAGCATATAGCCGATTCCCATATTAAAGACTCGAAACATTTCGTCTGTCGAAACAGCGCCGGCTTCCTGCATGAAGCCAAAGATGGCTAGAGGCTTCCAGCTCGATATGTCAATAACGGCATCAACTTTTTCGGGTAAAATCCGGGGAATATTATCATAAAGCCCGCCACCTGTAATGTGAGCCATCCCATGCATATTCACTTTTTTCATTACCGCTGAAACGGGATGCAGATAACTTTTATGGATAGCAAGTAATGCTTTCTCGAACGTCGTTTTAGTGCCAGGAACTAAATCTGATAATTTCATACCTGCCTTCTTGAAAATAATATGGCGAGCCAACGAATATCCATTGGTTTGTAAACCGGTTGAAGGCAGACCGATAATTACATCGCCTTTTTTAATTTTTTTGCCCGTTATTAGTTTTTTGCGTTCAACTGTGCCAACAACGGTTCCAACTAAATCATATTCTCCCTTTGGGTATAAACCAGGCATTTCAGCTGTCTCGCCTCCCAAGAGTGACATATTGTTTTGTTTGCAGGCTTTGCAAAACCCACCAATCACATCTTCGAAAACACTAGGTTTGAGAGCGGCAGTTCCAAGATAATCGAGAAAGAAGAGAGGTTTAGCACCTTGGACTAAAATATCGTTAACACAGTGGTTAACCAGATCTTGTCCTACCGTATCGTGTCGATCAGCTAAATGAGCTACTTTGAGTTTAGTACCAACACCATCTACAGAGCTTACCAATAAGTGATCTTTACCAGGGGATTTAAATAGGCCTCCGAAAGAACCTAATTCACTGACAACACCTGCTGTATTGGTCTGTTGTACTTTGTGTCCAATCCGTTTAAGAGAGGTCATCATGGTATCAATATCAACACCGGCTTCGGCATAAGCTGATTTCTTTTTTTTCGGCATATCTGGTTTCCACTTTTTATTTGAGATGTAAAGGATCTTTATCCTGTGTAGAGATTATAAGTTCAACAGGAGCATTCAATGCTTTTTGAATAATGGATTGATATAAAGGTAAGAAACCCCGTTCGGTATGCGTATGTTCACTCAATATAACGGTGGATCCAGTCGCTTGTGCAGCCAATACATCGTGGTGGCTCATTTCACCTGTCAAATAACAATCGGCTTGAACATCTGTGAGTACGGATGCACCCGCACCCGCACAACAGGCAATCGTTCTAATGTTATTTGAGGCTCCAGGTGCTACGCGAAGATAGGGCGTATGAAGATGAGATTTAATCCGTTTGCAGAGTGTATTAATGCTCACAGCTCGATTCAATGAAAGCATCCGTCCTGCTCCCGATAGTTGATCTTTCGAAGGATTGATAAATGTAACTTCTCCAACACCACAGCCATCAATCAACCAGTCATTAACACCACCAATTACATGATCGAGTGCGGTATGAGGCGAATAGAGGGCTATTTTTTTTTGTATAAGTAATAACAGATTTCGATCGAAAGGGGATGACATACAAAGCGACTGAACGGGCTTAAAAAGAATCGGATGATAGCAGAGAATTAGATTCACTTTTTTCTTAATGGCCTCTTCAATAACGGACTGCGTGAGATCAACGCTTAACAAGACCCGCTTAATGGAAGCATCTGGTTTTGGTTCCAATAGAAGACCTACATTATCCCAGTCTGCTGCTAGTTCAAGCGGGGCGATATTATTCAAAAGTGCGGTTATTTGATTGAGTTTCATCCGATGCAGTATGACTAAAACAGACCATTTTAAAAGATTCTGTTTCTATAAAAAACGCTCCGTTAAACGGAGCGTTCAAATGCAATCTAACATTTAGTTAAAAAGTTTGTTGAATAAAGATCATCACGAAGAGAGCCACCGTTTCGATGATTCCAAGCGTCGTTAGATAGTTACCAAAACCTTCACCTGTTTCAGCCAATGCATCGCAGCCTGCCGCACCCGCTTTTCCTTGGTACCAAGCTGAGAATCCCATGGCAATACCGCCAATGATCCCTGCTCCAAGAAGAACCGGTGATGCATCTGCTCCTATGATAAAGTTCATTAAAAGTAGACCATAAATAGTCTGTGAGAGTGGGGCTCCGATAAACACCAATAAAATAAAAGGTGCTGCTTTCCCCTGAAGATAACATTTTTTCCATGCACCGATACCAGCCATTCCTGCTGTTCCTGTGCCTAATGCTGATCCAATCGCAGCAAATCCAAGTGCCATGGCGGCGCCTAGTTTTGCGAGTGCTGTCAATGTTGTTACGTCCATGATTTACCTCCGTTGATCCGTTCCTAAGATTAAATTTTTCCGTTTGTTCGTTTAAAAGGATTATAATGAGTTCCACCCCATTGAACACCTGCATGACTCGAAAATTCAAGTGTATTTAGTCGAATGCCATGAACCAAAATCCCCATGGCACAGAGCAAAATGTTTAGCGCATGCCCACCGAAGAGGGCAAGAGCCGCAATAAGACCTCCAACAATGACTCCGCTGCTTCCTAGAGCCTCGATAGCCATCGTGTTAAAGGCATTTGCGATGGCGAAGGAGGCAGCTCCTACGGCATAGAGGCGTACATATGAAATAATATCCACAAAATTACTGATAACATCGAGGGCAAGGGTAACAAGCCCAAAATATTCTTTTTCCATAACCAGACTCACAACAATCATGATCAGACCCACTCCTAAGACATAAAGCATGGGTGATGGAAATGATTCTCCAAGAACCATCATACGAACAGCAAAGAACATTGTTAGGGTAGAGCAAATCCAGCCCAAGTCAGCAAGTGCTGCCCATGAGTTTATTTTACGTATCAAATTCCATACATGGCCGATAACCAGATGAAACGTGCCTAAAACAAAGCAGAAAAACATAACATTGTTCATGGCAAGCGCATCATCACCATTACCTCTTAGCCAATTATTAGTGAGGTGTTGTAGGGGAGCAGGAAGATATTCGAAGTTTATACCGAAATAGGTGCCCGTTAAGGCGCCCCATACCACTGTACAACTGCTCATAATGTATAATAAATTAAAGACATACGAGGGGGCTTGCTTGTTTTTTCGTTGGGCAAATATGGTTAATCCAATAAAAAGAAGCCCGTAGCCAGCATCTCCGATTAAAAGAGCGAAGAAGATACTAAGGAAAAGTAGAAAGACGGCACTCACATCGAGTTCTTTATAACCGGGAACAACTCCGATAACTCCTAATACGGCTTTAATTGGATCAACCCATTTTGGGTTCCGAAGTAATGTAGGTGGCTGATCATCTGGGCCAATTTCATCTAAAACGTATCCCCAGCCTTGATGGGCTGCGGTGGCTTCGAGCGCATCTATTTGATCGACCGGGATGTAGCCTTGTAGATAGACCAGATGTTCGGAAGACGCCATACCTTGTTTTACTTCTTGAAAGGTTAATTCATCTTGTTTGGATGCATAGAGCTGTTCAAGCTGATCACGGCTTCCTGCAAGTACGATCATCTTTTCATGTAAACTCTGGAGGTGTTGCTCCACGATGTCCATCTCGTGTGTGAGATCGGTAAGTGACATGGTTGGAATACAAATCTCAGAGCAGGGAAGCTCAAATGAGTGCTTAGCGATGCCCATCGCATAGATGGTTGCTTTATCGCGGTTAATTTCAATAACTTCAATATTTTTAGGCCATGAGATAGTTTCTTTAATTCCATACTGACAAAGTTTTACGATTAAGTCTGCATCGATCAACTTTTGCAAGCTCTCGGGATTAAATTGGCCAAAAGGTTTTACACGTTCTTGCTCGGACTGCAGCCATTGTAGCCGTTCTTTGAGTTCGGTTTCTTTATGCAAACAAGTCCACACCTCGTCAGCTATATCCGAAGAAACAACATGAGACGAGGTAGGGGAATCATATGAACTAAGGGCAAGTTTGGCTTTTTCAACGTGTGTTAATGCTTGTTTGGACTGCTCAACCGCATCACCAGATGGAGATTGTACATGCTCAATATGAACCGCTTTAAGCTCGCGGAGTTCATCGAGCGTCTGTTCTTGCTGTCCAGCAGTACAGATCAGTGTTAATTTATTCATCTTAACGATCATGCACCTTTTCCTTTGGCAATTTTTGAGCGTGCTACGGAAGCTGTTTGTTGATCACCCATGAAAATCCGGATAACACGAATGTTCTCTTTCGCTTCTGGAATTTTGACTTTCTCGAATAGATTAACTCGTTGTGTTGTGGTTCGTAACTCTTCACTTAAGAGTCGATGTTGTTCTTCCATTACTTGACGCTCTACACGAAGACGCATTAATTGTTTGAGTGTATCTACTCCTTGGTCTATCCATGCGTCCGTTTCAAAGAGATCAGGGGTATCTTCGTGGAATTCAAGGTCTTCGAGAATAGGGATATTAACTCCTGCAATGTTTCCTCTCGAAGTTTTTAAGCGCTGAATAGATACATACTCGCTCAAATCAATGGGTTCTGAATAAAGATGAATCCAACTTGCTAAACTAGATCTAGCGGCTTTTTCCTCTTGGTGTTTTTTATTAATTTCCAAATCAAGTTTACGCATCTCCATCTGCAACTGTTGTTTCTTCAGTTGAAGGGTTGGAAGATAACGCTGAAAACGCTTAAGGGCATCCCGCTGCGATTTTAACTCATTTTTGGTTAATTTAATTTTTGCCATGTGATTTTATGCGCTTGTTGGCCAGAATTTATCAGTGAGTTTAGAGGAGATTCCTGTTTCAGCTGGATCAAAGCAGTCAGCTAGAATTTTCCATCCGGCATCCAAGGCTTCTTCTAAAGGTATGTTTATACTGATATCCATCATCTCTGATTCAAAACGTTCCCCATAAGTAAGTAGTTTGGCATCCCAATCACTCATCCGGAATCCCATCGATTGTTTCTCTAAAGTCTCTTTATACGAAGCATAAAGCTGAATCATGGTATCCATTACTGTCCGGTGATCTTCTCGAGTATCTTTATTAACCATCTGTTTTAGACGACTTAAAGATCCGAAGGGTTCGATCCGTCCGTTTTTCAAATAGAACTGACCTTCTGTGATATATCCGGTGTTATCAGGAACAGGGTGGGTCACATCGTCACCCGGCATGGTTGTGACACCTAGAATAGTAATCGATCCACTACCTTCAAAATCGACTGCTTTTTCGTAGCGAGCCGCAAGCTGTGAGTATAAGTCACCGGGATAACCACGATTCGAAGGAATCTGTTCCATGGTAATGGCCACTTCCTTCATCGAATCGGCAAAGTTTGTCAAATCCGTTAAAAGAACCAGTACCCGTTTGTCTTGCAAAGCATATTGTTCGGCAACCGCTAGAGATACATCAGGAACCAATAAGCATTCGACCGTTGGATCGGATGCGGTATGCACAAACATAACCGTTCTAGATAGTGCGCCGCTTTCATCCAATTTATCCCTGAAGAAGAGGTAGTCATCATGCTTTAAACCCATCCCGCCAAGGATGATCACATCTACTTCCGCTTGTAATGCAATCTGCGCGAGCAATTCGTTGTAGGGTTCACCTGCAACGGAAAAAATAGGCAATTTTTGTGATTCAACCAAAGTGTTGAAAAGGTCAATCATTGGAATACCAGTCCGAACCATATTTTGTGGAATAATTCGTTTGGCAGGGTTTACGGAAGGACCTCCAATTTCGATCATATTTTCCGTAATATCAGGACCATTGTCTCGAGGATTACCGGAACCAGTGAAGACACGTCCTAAGAGGTTTTCAGAGAAGGGAACTTGCATGGTTCTTCCAAGAAACCGGATCTTAGCATCCGTTCCTACTCCACGTCCTCCGGAAAATACCTGAAGATAGACTAATTTATTTTCAAGGCGAATAACCTGCGCTAAAGAAGAGCCAAAATTGGATTCAACCTGAGCTAATTCTCCCGCAATTACATTTTCAGCTTTAACGACAATTACGTTACCTGTGATCGACTCTACACGATGATAAACTTTATTTTGCATCTTCGGTACCCTCCGCAAGCAATGTCTTCCACTGCTCAACACATTGATTAAATTCTTCTGATTCATAAACACAGCCGTTCATATCACGACACTGCTGGGAGATTCGTTGGAAAAATGTTCGTGCTTCTGCTTTATCGTTGAAGTGCAAGGTTGAATCCATCAACTCAAGTAGCAATGAAAAGACAAAACGCTGACGATCTATCGAGTTATTAGAGTCTATGTCATCGAAGGCATTCTGTTGCAAGTAAGTGTTATCGATGTATTCACTCTTCAAATACGTAATGAAATCATCCAGTGAAGTTCCTTCTTCACCGACTACCTTCATCATTTGACCCACTTCGTTCCCATTTCGGAGTACTTGGTTTGCAGACGCTAAATCTTCTTCAGAAACAACGCTGGGATATTTACTCCAACTTTCGAGAGGATCAATGGCTGGATATCGACGCGCATCCGAGCGTGAACGCGAAAGACCGTGGAAAGCGCCAACCACCTTCAGTGTGGCCTGCGTGACTGGTTCTTCAAAGTTACCACCTGCTGGTGAAACCGTTCCACCAATCGTTACTGATCCTTTTTCACCGTTCTTCAGGCGAACGACACCACCCCGTTCATAGAACGAAGCGATCACAGATTCAAGATAGGCTGGAAAGGCTTCTTCTCCAGGAATTTCTTCCAGTCGACCCGACATTTCACGTAACGCTTGCGCCCAACGTGAGGTTGAGTCAGCTAGCAAGAGAACGTCTAGTCCCATTTGCCGATAATATTCAGCCAATGTTACACCCGTGTAAACTGAAGCTTCGCGAGCAGCTACAGGCATGGAGCTAGTGTTGCAAATGATAAGCGTTCGTTCCATCAAGCTTTTGCCGGTTTTCGGATCGATAACTTCAGGAAATTCACGAAGAGTTTCAACCACCTCACCCGCACGCTCTCCACAGGCTGCAACAATTACAATATCTACTTCTGCGTTGCGCGATGTAACCTGCTGAAGAACGGTTTTACCAGCACCGAAGGGGCCTGGAATACAGTATGTTCCTCCTTTAGCAACCGGGAAAAATGTATCGATCGTCCGCAATTTAGTTGCCATTGATTCTTCGGGACGTAGCCTCTCTGCATAACATTGAATAGGCACTTTAACAGGCCATTTTTGCATAATTTGACATTCGCGTGTATTGCCTTTTTCGTCTTTCAGTTTAGCAATCACTTTTTCCACGGTGTAGGCACCGGCCGGAGCAATTTCTGTAATAGTCCATTTGCCTTCAAAAGAGAAGGGTACCATGATGCGATGTTCGTAAAGACCTTCAGGAACGGTTCCGAGTGTTTCACCAGATTCAATCGTATCGCCTACAGCCACCGTAGGCGTATAATCCCACTTAATATCACGTGGAAGAGGGTCAAGATAGCGACCTCTTTGTAAGAAAAACCCGCACTCTTCTGCTAAGGCAGGTAGAGGATTCTGCAACCCATCAAAAACTTGTGTTAGCAGTCCTGGGCCTAATTCAACCGAAAGTAAATCCCCAGTGAATTCAACTGAATCGCCGATTTTAAGGCCGGTGGTATCCTCAAATACCTGTAGTTCTGCTTGATTGCCCCGAACACGAATTACCTCAGCTTTTAGTTTTACTTCTGTGCCACTCAACTGTGCGTAAGCTACTTCATTCAAAATTACAGGGTCTTCGAATTCAACCTTCAGTAGGTTCCCGTTAACACCAATAACTTTACCAATATTTGCACTCATATTCTCATCCTTCATCCATAAAAATAAAAAACCGCAGTAATTAACTCACTGCGGCAGCTTCCGATTCCGTATTTTGTGAAATCGTTTTCTCTAAATTTAGCCGCCCCGTTGCATCATTCATTCGATTCCACCGGGTGGTAATACGTAGCTGAACAGCATAGGCTGCTAAACTTGCAAAACCATACGCATCTTTACCAATAAAATCTTCGGCTAGTTCCCATCGAGTCTGATCTAGTATTCGTTCTAGTTCCGAAGGGTCTTCTGCGCTGAATGCTTCCTGAACACGCGTTTCAATGAAACCAATAAAATAATCATGGGAATGCAGAAAAGGTTTCACATCTACTCCACGTGTTTGAGCACGTTGGCGGGCGACGGCATTTTTTAATTGAATTTCTGCATGAAACCAGCGATTTGCAAAAGAGTGGGTGCTTGCACAAGACACTTCTCCATTCAAGAGAGCATCCAATAAACACAATTGTTTTTTACTTATTTGGTTCGCACATAAATCACGAAACTTTTCCATGGTCAGTGGAAGCTCTTTATCGAGTTCTATATGAGGAAGACTTGAAATAAGCGCGTAAAACATAATTATCTACCGCTTAAGCATCTGCTACAGGTTCACGAACGGCATCACTAACTAATTTTGCAAGTTCTGGCCGTAAAAAGCCACCGAGCGCATCAGCAATCGTTTCACCTGTAAAATCCAAATAGACGTTTTTATCTTTAAATCCGAGGGTAAAGCCACTCAAGACTTCCGAATGACCGGACAAGGAAATATCAGAACCTGATTCAGCCGCAAGTTCAGCGCAATAAGCGGTCAATGCTTTCACTTCGGATTCATTGACCATAATTTCAATGGAACCGCTTTCGCCTGTAATAGATTTTTTGATCAAATCTTTTAATAAATCCGAAGATAGGGCATTTTCGACGGAATGTTGAAGTGATGAAGAAATCACTTTTTCACAGCTCTGACCTAAAAGAATTAAGAGGTCTCGCCCTGCTTGCTTAATGGTTTTGATCGAACGTTCGGTTAATGCGGCTGAATCTTGTTCGGCAGATGTACGCCGATCAGCACATTCTTTTTCTGTATTTGCTATCATCTGTTGTGCTTGCTGTTTTGCATTTGCAATGATTTCGTCCGCTTGTTTTGTGGCAGAATCGATACCTTCTTTTTGAATTTGATCGATTAAATGTTGAATTTTATCAGCCATGTCTCCCCCGATTATTTGGAATATTCCTATCGATATAAATGGATTGATCTATAGTTGCAAGCGTCATTCACAAGAAAAGATGTATCAGAGAGTTATTACAATTGTTTTTTTGGGAAGAGACCTAGGTCATGAAGCATTTCAAGTACGATTTCTCCGCTTATTTTTAAACTCTCTGGTGAGATTTTATCCATGGAATCTTCTGCAGTATGCCAATAATCATTTGCGTGATCGTGAGAGCCAAATTTAAAATCGATTAAATCGATTGCAGGAATACCAATAGCCATAAATGGAACGTGATCATCAATAATGGTCGTATGAAGGTGCAGCTGTATTTTATTGCGTACATTTAATCGCTCAGCAGCTGCGAGCAGTAGCTCCAGAAGCATTGGATCGCTATTAGAAGGGACCGTAAAGGTGAGATCCTTATCACCAATCATATCTAATAGAATCATAGCGTGATAGTGATCTAGTTCACCCTCATCTTTAAGTTGATTGGCAAAGCGCCGGCTTCCATGAAGCCCATCTCCTGGAATATAATTTGCAATACCTTCTTCTCCATCGAAGAAAGCAAAAATAAGACCGTGATGTAGTTCTCGATCCCGTAAAATACGAGCTAGTTCGATAAGGACGCCAGTACTGGATCCTGAGTCATTAGCACCTTGAAAGTTGTCAATACCCGGCATGGTATCAAAATGAGATCCCAAAATAATCCAATTATCAGAGTTTCCCGAAAGAAAACCAAGAACGTTGACCATATTTTTCAGACCTTCTGGCGTGGTATCTGTAAAATGATCCATTTTAACACTCAATCCAAGCATTTCAAGACGCGTGGCAATATGGGTAGCTGCTTTAAGACCCCCAGCTGTGCCCGCATCCCTCGGCGAATAGGCAACGATTTGCTGAACTTCCTCAAAAGCCCGCTCACCATTAAAGAGAGATGTCTCGGAAGTCTCCTTTTGACAAGAGATGTTGCACAGTACACATACACTAAAAAGGGTTATTTTAAAAAACTGCACTAGGGAATTAATCATTTAGAAGAATCTGCATCTTCACGAGAAGCATATATCTTTTGAATAATCGATTCACACATGGCCGGATCCTCTTTTAAAAGACGTACGGCTGCATCGCGACCTTGCCCTAATTGAGTCCCTTCCATCGAAAGCCAAGAACCTTTTTTCTCAATGATACCTTCATCAATAGCGGTATCGATGACAGAACCAGCATAAGAGATACCTTCTGCATATAAGATATCAAATTCTGCCTGCGTGAAAGGGGGTGCCACCTTATTTTTAACCACCTTGACGCGTGTGCGGTTTCCGTAAACTGTACCGTTTGCATCTTTTAACTGCCCAATTCGGCGGATATCGAGTCGAACAGAAGAATAAAATTTAAGAGCACGCCCCCCCGGTGTTGTTTCAGGACTGCCAAACATCACACCTACTTTTTCACGAATCTGATTAGTGAATATGCAAATACAACGTGAGTGATTAATTGCCGCTACTAATTTTCGAAGGGCTTGCGACATTAGCCGTGCTTGTAGTCCGACATGAGATTGACCCATTGTACCATCAAGTTCAGCTTGTGGTGCCAATGCTGCAACTGAGTCGAGCACCACGACATCTAAGGAATTGCTCTTAACTAATGCTTCACAAATATTTAAGGCTTCTTCACCAGAATCAGGTTGAGAAACCAAAAGATTATCGATATCTACGCCAATTTTTTTGGCATAAAGAGGATCTAGAGCATGTTCAGTATCAATAAATGCAGCAGAGCCACCTGATTTTTGCGCATTAGCTATAATGTGTGAAACAAGGGTGGTTTTTCCGGATGATTCAGGTCCGTATATTTCAACAATTCGTCCGCGAGGAACTCCTCCAATTCCTAATGCTAGATCGACGGTTAAAGCACCTGTTGAGATGGCTTCTATTTTTTTGTTTGAGGAGGATTCTCCAAGTTTAACAATAGCGCCTTCGCCATATTGTTTTTGAATTTGAGCTACTACTGCACTTAATGCTGCTTCAGGCTCTTGAGTTGCACCTTTTTTTGCTACCATTGAATTCTCCATTTATAATATCGAATGATCTGTAGACATTGCCTCAACGCCTCATCAGTGTCAACGCATCGAAATAAATAGTCCTAAAAAAATATCATTCGGTTAAATAAATGAGAAGAGGGCTCGCGATTTGTTTGTTTTCTGGGATTATGCCCGCTTTTACTCAAACTAAATTGAAAGAAAATCTATGCAGAAACAAAATCGATTTATTCCGTTAAATATCGAACGGCAAAGAAATGTTAAAAATGATCTGTTGTCTGGGCTTACCGTTGCATTGGCACTTGTTCCTGAAGCAGTTGCTTTTTCGTTTGTTGCTCGCGTAGATCCGGTGATTGGTTTATATGCGGCTTTTATGATGGGGCTTATTACCGCTATTTTTGGAGGACGTCCTGGTATGATATCAGGAGCAACAGGCGCGGTAGCGGTCATTTACGCGCCTCTAATGATTGGCCTAAATGAGCAGGGGATGACGTCCATAAATGCAGAAAGCTATCTATTTACAGCGGTTATTCTTATGGGAATTATCCAGATTTTATTCGGATGGTTTAAGTTAGGAAAATTTATTCGATTGGTTCCTCATTCGGTTATGTTGGGTTTTGTAAATGGGTTGGCAATTGTTATTTTCGCGTCCCAATTTGAGATGTTTTGCGAGGGGCATGGAGATAAGGCTCATCTTTTACCCATATCCTCGTTTTCAATTATGGTGGTCCTAACACTGATTACCATGGCGATTAGTATTATTTTACCTCGATTTACCAAAGCAGTTCCTGCCACATTAGTTTCTATTGTTGTCGTAACGTTGATCGCGATTGGGTTACGGAATAGCGGTCTTCATGATTCGCGAACGGTACTTGATTTCGTTCAAAGTATGGATCCGAACAAAACTACTATTGCCGCTTCATTGCCTCGATTTGCGATACCTGAAATCATTCTTAATATCGAAACACTCAAATTAATCTTTCCGTTTTCATTACTTGCAGCAGCTGTTGGTTTGATTGAGTCCTTAATGACTTTAACTTTGGTTGATGAAATTACGGAGACAAGAGGAAGAGGAAATAAAGAGTGTATAGGTCAGGGTCTTGCAAATGTGGTCAATGGGTTTTTTGGTGGTATGGGTGGTTGCGCCATGATTGGTCAAAGTATGATTAATATTCGCGGGGGTGGAAGAGGACGACTCTCGGGTATTGCAGCCGCACTTTTTTTATTAACCTTTTTGTTATTTGCGGCTCCGCTTGTTGAAATGATTCCGCTGGCGGCTTTAACAGGTGTTATGTTTATGGTGGTCATTGGCACCTTCGAGTGGACCAGTTTGCGTATTCTTCCCAATATTCCGCGTATGGATGCGTTTGTTATTATCTTGGTCTCTACAGTGACAGTTATTCATGATTTAGCCATTGCTGTTCTCGTTGGTATTATTGTTTCTGCACTTGGATTTGCTTGGGAGCAGGGGAAGAAGATGCAGGCTTCGCTATCGATGAGTGAGAAGGGCGCGAAAATTTATCACTTAGAAAGCGCTTTATTTTTTGGGTCAGCTCAGTCCTTTAAGGAATTATTTGATTTAATAAATGATCCTGAACATATCATAATCGATTTCGAACAAGCGAAAGTATATGACCATTCGGGTATTGAGGCGATTGAAAATATTACTCGCCGATATGCGCAATATGATAAAAAATTACATCTTTTGAATTTAAGTGAAGAGTGCGGCCAGTTGCTAAGCAAAGCAGATAACATTGTTGAACTAAGCTTTATTGATGAGGTGGATTATCATATCGCTGATGATAGACTAGCATAAAAACCCCATCCAATCTAGACGGGGTTTTCGACTATCTACGGAGGCAGCTAGATACCGAAGTCGTCGGCACGAACCATTTCGGATTCCACGCCCAATTCGTCAACCATTTCGTTAACGCACTGCAACATGATTGGTGGACCACAAAGGTAGAATTCAACCTCGGTTGGATCATCATGTTTATCCATATATTCTTCTAGACAGACTTGGTGAATAAACCCTGTAGAGCCTTCCCAGTTATCTTCAGGAAGTGGATCACTCAACGCGACATGCAATGAAAAGTTAGGAAATTCTTTTTCGAGCTGCTTAAACTCATCCATGTAAAAAAGTTCACGCTTAGAACGTCCGCCATACCAGAAGGTTATTTTACGGTCGGACTTGATGCGTTTCAGCTGATCGAAGATGTGTGAGCGCATAGGAGCCATTCCCGCGCCGCCGCCAATAAAGCACATTTCCCGATCAGTTTCTTGAGCAAAAAACTCGCCATAAGGACCTGAAATGGTGATTTTGTCACCAGGTTTCAAATCAAATGCATAGCTTGAACATATGCCCGGTGGATAGTCTGAACCCGGTGGGGGAGATGCAATACGAATGTTCAGCATGATAATATCATCCTCAAGCGGAAAACTTGCCATAGAGTAGGCACGGAAGCAATCTTCATCATTGTTGGCAACTAGATCAAACATCTTAAATTGATCCCAATCTTGCCGATATTCATCGCCAATTTCGAAGTTTTTATACTCCAGACCCTTGAAGGCAGGCACATCAATCTGAATGTAACCGCCAGCACGAAAATCAAGTTTTTCACCTTTAGGGAGTTCAACAACTAGTTCCTTAATAAAGGTAGCAACATTATCATTCGAACGCACTGTACATTCATATTTCTTGATCTCGAGAATTTCAGGTTCAATATCTAGAACCATACTTTCTTTAACTTTGAGCTGACATGCAAGACGAACGCCTTCCTTAGCTTCTGCTTTTGTTACTTGTCCGGCTTCGGTAGGAAGTAATTCTCCACCTCCTTCAAGCACTTTGCATTTGCACATAGCGCAGGTGCCACCCCCGCCACAAGCAGAGGGTAGAAAGATTTGTTCGTTGGAAAGTGCAGAGAGAAGGGATGTGCCTGGTTTGACATCAATCTCCCGGGAACCTTCGTTGATAGAGAGCTTCGCAAATCCCTGAGGAACGAGCTTTTTCGCAGCTGCCATT
>MDSV01221025.1_pt1 | contig 16199 bp, 9 predicted proteins | sample 810851 | NCBI WGS metagenome assembly MDSV01 (sample SAMN05326640, study PRJNA326480) | marine metagenome | isolation source: seawater | place: Atlantic Ocean: North East | collected 2012 | reverse complement strand
TATTTTTTCAATCGCATTTATTGCGTTAACAGCCATACTACTTGTGCCTACAACTCAGGCTCAAGAAGGGATGTGGCTCATGCACACTCTAGAAGAAATCAATGAAGAGTCGATGCAGAACTCCGGATTCCGTCTGGACGCTGACGACATCTATGACATCAACAACGCATCTCTCAAAGATGCCATCATCAGACTTAACGGCGGAAGTTGTACGGCGGAAGTCATCTCTTCTCAAGGGCTCGTATTAACAAATCATCATTGTGCATATGGAGCGATTCAAGGGTTTAGTTCACCTGAGAATGATTACTTAACTGATGGGTTTTTCGCTTTAAGCAAAGATCAAGAAATGAACATCGAAGGTTTTGAGGTCAGTTTCCTTGTTCGCATCGATGACATCACCGACCGTGTTCTTGCAAACGTAACGAAGGAAATGAATGAGGATGAGCGAAATGAAGCGATACAAACATCTCAAAACGAAATCAACAGTGAATACGCTGACGCGGATGTTGACGGTTATCAGTACGAAGTAAAAAGCTTCTACTATGGCAACGAATTTTACATGTTTATCTACAACACATACCGAGACATCCGATTGGTTGGAGCGCCACCGGAGAGTGTTGGAAAGTACGGAGGCGACACAGACAACTGGATGTGGCCACGTCATACTGGGGACTTCTCAATGTTGAGAATTTATGCCGATGCAGACAACAACCCTGCAGATTATTCAGAATCTAACGTTCCATATACACCCAAGCGACACTTGAAAATCAGTATGGATGGTGTAGATCAAGGTGACTTCACCATGGTCATGGGATACCCAGGAAGCACAGACCGTTTTCTCAGCAGCTGGGGAATCGAACAAGCGCTGGCGCTTTATAACCCGAGTGTTGTAGATGTTCGCGATCTTAAATTAAGGACGATGAAAGAACATATGGACGAAGACCTTGGCGTTCGGATTCAGTATGCAGCCAAATATGCACAAACAGCAAATTACTGGAAATACTATATCGGACAATCAAAAGGACTTAAAGCACTTGATGTTCAAGGTCAAAAGGAAGCGATTGAAGCGCGCTTCTCATCTTGGGCAACATCTTCACCAGAATTAGAAGCAGAGTATGGCGAAGCATTAAATCTCATTGAAGCGTATTACGCCGCAACAGATGCAACTGCAAAATCTGACGTATATGCGCTAGAAGCTGGTTTAATCGGTTCTGACATCACATTGTTTGCCGTACGGTTTGGAAGAACAGCTCCAGGTTTATTCTCAGGTGATGCCGATCAAATTGCTGCAACCAAAGCAAGACTTTCAGGATTGTGTGACGATTTCTTCAAGGATTATGATATGGCAACAGACCGCGACTTGTTTATTAACCTTATGACGAAGTACCAAACCGACATCGCTCCTGAGAACTTGCCATCGTTCTTTGCGAATGTGGACAAGAAGTACAAGGGAAGCATCAAGCGATACGCGACAAAGATGTATGCTAACAGCTTTCTAGTCAATGAAGAAAGTGCACGGAATTTTATCGCAAACCCATCTGAAAAAGCACTAAATAAAGACCTCGCTGTCAATGCAGCGATGAGCATTCTAGAAACATACTTTGGATCAATGGAGAGTGACGCACAAGACAAGTTCGATCGTGGTTACCGATTGTTTGTAAAAGGACTCCGTGAAATGCAACCGAACAAAGCGTTCTATCCAGATGCGAACTCTACCATGCGTTGCACATACGGACCTGTAGGCGATTACTCACCTGCTGATGCAGTGCAATATGACTTCGTCACAACGGCAAATGGCATTCTACAGAAAATGGACAACACAGATCCTGAGTTTGTTGTACCTGCTAAATTGGAAGAACTTCTTATGTCTAGAGATTACGGTCAATATGTGGATGAAAGCGGAGAATTGGTCATTTGCTTCATACATGGCACAGACATCACAGGAGGAAACTCTGGATCTCCCGTCATGAATGCAAATGGTGATCTGATTGGGCTTGCCTTTGATGGCAACTGGGAAGCAATGAGCGGAGACATCGCGTTTGAGCCATCCCTTCAGCGTACGATCTCTGTGGACATTCGATATGTTTTGTGGATCGTAGATAAATTTTCAGGTGCAACAAACATTATTGATGAACTTGATTTGGTTTGGGAAAACGAAGCCGTTGAGCCATCTGAAACCAGTACAATCTCTGACCCTGCTGGTTATAAAGAATAAAAACATGACACCTCATTAATTTGGGGCAACCCCGAATGGTTTTATGATCATTCGGGGTTTTTGTTTTCCATATTTATTAAATAGTACCTTTGCTTTGTGAGAATAGATATCCTAACATTACTGCCAGGACTTTTAAAGGGGCCTTTTGCAGAAAGCATCGTGAAACGTGGCATAGAGAAAGGGCTTGTGGAAGTTCATTTACACGATATCCGTAAATACACGAAGGACAAGCATAAAAGAGTGGACGACACCCCTTTTGGTGGAGCGGCGGGAATGGTACTCGCAATTCAACCCATCCATGATGCAATTGAGGATTTACAATCACAAAGGGACTACGATGAGGTGATTTTTTTAACACCTGATGGTGAAAGACTTGCACAAAGCCGTGTTAATCAGCTCTCTCTTTGTGGCAACATCTTGATGATTTGTGGTCACTATAAAGGAATAGACCAAAGGCTTAGAGACAAATTTGTGACACTAGAAATATCGATTGGCGACTATGTATTAAGTGGTGGCGAACTGGCAGCTGCAGTATTGGCCGATGCGATTGTAAGGCTAGTCCCCGGTGTGATTGGAGACGAAATGAGTGCGTTGACTGACTCTTTTCAAGACGGATTATTGGCGCCACCCGTTTACACAAGACCTGCAGAATACCAAGGCTTAAAAGTTCCCGAAGTGTTACTGAGTGGAGACCATGCAAAAATCCAAAAATGGGAGGAAGAACAGGCGCTACAACGAACCAAAGAGAGACGTCCAGATTTACTTCACGGATAAAGTTAGATTTTATGCCGAGCGTACTGAATTTATTCGTAATATTGCACACCGAATTTAGACGGGCTTAAGAATAATATTATGGAGCGTATTAAGGAGATTTCAAATATGATGGTTGAGCCACGCGAGTGGCCAAAGTTTGGTGCTGGAGATACAGTGACCATTACCGTCAAAATTACAGAGGGTAAAAAGGAACGTCTACAAGCTTTCCAAGGTGTTGTTTTACAACGTCGCGGATTTGGCATGACCGAGACCTTTACCGTTCGTAAGATGTCAAGCGGCATCGGAGTAGAAAGAATATTCCCTATCAATAGCCCACACATTGACAGCATCGTTGTCAATAAGTACGGCGTTGTTCGTAGATCAAGAATATTCTACATTCGTAACTTAACTGGTAAGTCAGCGCGTATTAAAGAGCGCCGTATGTAATCAGTACACCATACATGTAAAAAAAAGCCGTCCCTTTAAAGGAGACGGCTTTTTTGTTGTGCGATAAACGGATGAAGTTCTATCCCAACAATTCATCGACACGTGCCAAAACTGCGGCCTCACGAGAGGTAACGCTCGAGACAAGTTCTTCACAACGAGAAAGCACAGCCACCACATACGCTTTGTCATTTAGATCAGATGTGTTGACTCTCGCATTCAGAATCGCGCCAAGTACAGCGGTTCGAAGACACATGGCGCCCACCCCTGCATCGGTGATGGAATTTGGATTACCAAAATCTGCCATGGCTTCTGCAACCTCAAGTGCGTCATGAGCAATCTCAGCCACTTGCATGGGAATCTCAATGGCATGTTTGGTCGCGGCCTGTATCGCATGATCACGTGTTACCTTCTGATCTTCTGTCGATTTAGGAAGCCCATAGGCATCCATTATTCCGTTAAATGCCGCTGTGTCAGCGTCGACCAGTTCGAGTAAACGCGTATGGAAGTTTTGGCCCTTGTCTGCCCAGTTACTGAACTCCTCCCAGCGATCATCCCACCCACGTTTATTTGCACTCAGGTTAGCGACCATCGTAGAAAGCGCTGTGCCAAGAGCACCGGAATATGCAGCGATGGACCCCCCTCCAGGGGCAGGTGATTCAGAAGCTGTTTCATCAGAAAATTCTCGCAGGTTTTTTTCAAGAAGTGGAAATGAACCAAGCCCACCTATTAAATATTCAATGATGCGCTCATCTGGATTAAATGGTGCCAGATCGTCCAGGCCGAGCGATTTAATGGCAATCTTAATCTTTTCAGATTCTGAGACGCCAGTAGATCTTTGTTGTTTACGCAGGAAGTAATCTGCAGCGTCCGTCATTACTTTAAGAGGAACAAGACCTACAAGTTCTGAACCAGTCACTCGAATCCCACGATCTTGTGCTTTTGAACAGGCTTCGTCAAATGCAACATGTGTCGGAGTCACATTAATATCTGTTAGATTTAAGGAAAGCTGAGCGATTCCATACTCTTCAATATACCAGCCTATTCCTTTCACAGCCTTGAGTGTTCCAGGCTGACGAATTGGCGCACCATTAGCATCTTTCATAATTTTGCCTGAAACCTTCCCCCCTTCGCGCTTGATTCTACCTGCTTCTCTTATATCAAAGGCAATTGCGTTCGCACGGCGAGAAGAAGTGGAATTAATATTGATGTTGTAAGCAACTAGGAAATCACGCGCACCTATGGCGGTTGCTCCTGTTTTTTGAGCGCGATCATTAAAGGCAGTGGGGCCAAAATCTGGTCGGAACTCATCAGAGGACAGTTTTTCTAACCCTTCATACTCCCCCTTTCTACAATAAGCAAGGTTTTTACGTTCTGGGGTGTGGGCCGCAGATTCATAGTGGTATCCAGGAATGCCCAACTCTTCTCCCACACGTTTGCCCAAGGCATGAGCAATTTGTATACAATCTTCCATCGTAACTCCGGAGATGGGCACAAATGGGCATACATCTGTTGCGCCCATCCTGGGATGTTCTCCAGCGTGTTTCGACATGTCAATAAGCTCAGCGGCCTTTTCTATGACACGAAACGCCGCTTCACCAATTGTTTCTGGTGGACCGACAAAAGTGATCACGGTACGGTTTGTACTTTTCCCGGGATCGACATCTAAAAGCCTACAGCCCTCTACAGTCTCTACAACTGAGGTAACAGCATCAATTATTTCGGGACGACGTCCTTCAGAAATATTAGGAACACATTCAATGAGTCTTTGCATGGAGTAAAACTAGCACACAAGATGTAGGTTTAGCCCAACCAAACTTCACCATTAACATACACCTTTTCAACAACGACATCATTCAAACGGTATGGAATTTCCTCTAAACCACTCATTTCACGGGTTAAGATGAAATTTGCACACTTCCCCAATGAAAGTGTACCTACTGAATCTGCAAGTTCCATGGCTGCTGCGCCATTTAAAGTAGCAGCGGCGATTGCTTCTATGGGTTCAAGTCCCATCTTCAAAGATCCGAGACGTACCACTTCAGTCATATCTCCTGAGGGCGATGTACCAGGGTTTTGATCTGTCGCAAGCACAAGAGGGAGACCTGCATCAATAAGTTGACGACCGGGCGTATAAGGAAGGCCTAAGAAATGAGAACAAAGCGGAAGCGCTACAGGAAAAGTAGGATGTGTTCTGTCTTTTGAAAGCGTCGTTTTCAGAGCCGCAATATCTGCATCGTTGATCACTTCTAAATGATCTACACTCAGTGAACTATTATTAACGCACAACTCCACTCCACCTAGCACATTAAACTGATTAACATGAACTTTAGATTTAATACGTAATGCCGAAGCAGCCTCAATGATTCGCTGTGTATCCGCCAATGAGAAATAGCCTGTTTCGCAAAAAACATCCACATAATCCACAAGCCCTTCCGAGACAAATTCGGGAAGCATATCCTCAATGACATGTGTTGTGTAATCCGACGAACTGTCGAACTCAGCAGGGACTGCATGACACCCAAGAAAGGTGGCTTTAAGTGGAATGGGCGACACAGCCTTAAGACGCTTAATCACCCTCAGCATCTTGCGCTCTGCTTTTAGCGTAAGTCCGTAACCTGTTTTAATCTCTAGCGCACCTATACCAAGCTTGATCACATCTAGAAGACGATCCAGGGACATGTCAAAGAGCACGTCCTCAGGCAATTTCTGTAATGCACGTGCAGAGTTGAGTATTCCACCTCCTTTTGCTGCAATCTCTTCGTATGTCAATCCTCTTAACCGATCGAGGAACTCACCTGCTCTGTCATCCGCATATACAAGGTGAGAATGACTGTCACACCAAGAAGGGATAATGTAGCGTCCTGAGCACATCACCGTTTCACCGTTACACTTGGGACATTCTGTCATGGGGCCAAACCCTGTTATTTTCTTACCCTCAACTGTTAACCATGCATTTTCAAGTACAGGAAATTGCTTCATATCAGCGCCAGCCAAGTAAGGAGGTGATATTTCGTAACAACCGACCAATCCTTTGATGTCTTTAAAGAGTGTTTGCATAAGCTGCAAGTTATATCTTGCAGGCTATGGCAGGAAATACTTTTGGCAAGCTCTTACAAATAACTACGTTCGGCGAATCTCACGGGGCTTCTATAGGAGGCATTCTTGACGGGGTTCCGTCGGGCTTAAGTATTGATATAGAGTCGATTCAGAGCGAATTAGACCGCCGCAGGCCTGGAACATCACACCTCACTACCGCACGAAAAGAACACGATATCGTGGAGATTCATTCTGGTGTCATCAAAAACGAAGATGAAACATTAATCAGTACAGGCACACCTGTCGGGTTTGGCATTCAGAATAATGATGCAAAAAGCAAAGATTATTCATACCTAAAAAACGCATATAGACCCTCACACGCAGATTATACCTATGAAGCCAAATACGGCCTTAGAGATATTCGCGGCGGAGGGAGATCTTCCGCACGAGAAACCGCATGCAGAGTGGTGGGGGGCGCCATTGCAAAACAACTTCTATTCGCAGCAAACAAGGTTGAAATAAGTGCCTATGTTGAAAGAGTCCATGACATATCGGTCCCCTTCCCTCCTGCTTTTTTTGAGAGATCCGTGGTTGATGAGAACATCGTAAGATGCCCCTCAAAGGACATCGCAGACAGAATGATTCAGCGCATTGAAGATGTTAAACATGCAGGTGACACCTTGGGAGGCGCAATTGTAGTCGTGGCAAAAAATGTACCCTCGGGATGGGGAGAGCCTGTTTTTGACAAACTCGAAGCCGATCTGGCAAAAGCACTCATGAGCATCCCTTCTGTAAAAGGCATTGAAGTGGGCTCGGGATTCAGCGGCACACTAATGAAAGGGTCCGAACACAATGACGCCTTTAGAACAGACAAGGATGGCAGGGTCAATACTGAAACAAACAGAAGCGGAGGCATTCAAGGGGGCATTTCTAATGGAGAAGAAATCGTGTTAAGAATCGGATTTAAGCCCGTTTCTACAATTAAAAAAGAACAAATCACAGTGAACCGAGACAGTGAAGAATTGACCATAAGCGGGAAAGGAAGGCACGACCCTTGTGTTCTACCTCGCGCCGTTCCCATCGTTGAAGCAATGGTTGCATTGGTCCTGGGAGACCATCTGTTGAGGCAAAGATCTGCACGTTTATAAACGAACACTGGACAAAAGAATTGACAAAACAATGAGCAAAGAATCTACAAACAAAGGACTGGCCTTGCATTGGAAAGTAATTATAGGCCTGATACTTGGTGTGATATATGCCTGGATGAGCGTGGAGTTTGGTTGGAATGAATTTACTCTAAAGTGGATTCAACCCTTCGGAGATATTTTCATAAATCTCTTGAAACTCATTGCTGTCCCGCTTGTTCTGTTCAGTATTATCAGTGGTGTCGCAAGCTTAGGTGACATGAAAAAGCTTGGCCGAATGGGGGTTAAAACGTTGGCCACCTACCTAACAACGACAATGTTTGCCGTGATTGTGGGCTTAACACTGGTGAATGTTTTCAAGCCTGGAACCCAGGCCAGCGAAACACTAAGAGAGGATAACAGAATAAGATATGAGCTTTGGCGAGATGCAAATGACATTAAGCGATTAGACAGCATCAACATTTCTGCATTGCCTGAATTTGCAGAAAAAGTAGAGCTCATTCAAGGAGAGGTCACTGAAGCAAACGAATGGGTCAGTGACAAACTGAACAAAGCAGAAAACACCAAAAACAGCGGCCCCCTTCAACCCTTGGTTGATGTCGTTCCAAAAAACATATTTCAATCTTTAAGCGACATGCAAATGTTGCAAATCATCTTCTTTGCAATCTTCTTCGGAATCGTAGTCACTGGACTTCAAGAAGAACAGAAGAAAACAGTAGTCAGAGCTGTTGACGCTTTGAATGAGGTGTTCATTCAAATGGTTTGGGTGGTCATGAAGGCGATGCCCATCTTCGTGTTTGCGCTTATGGCAGGCCAAATCGTGAAGGCGGCAGGTTCCGATCCAGAACATTTTCAACAGCTACTCACATTTTTATTGTACTATTCAATTGTCGTTGTTTTGGGACTTTTCATCATGGCATTTATCGTGTACCCTGCCATTGTCTCATTGTTTGTCAAGAAGATGAGCTGGAGGCAATTTATGTCAGGGATGCGTGACGCACAGATTACCGCATTTTCCACATCCTCCTCCGTGGCCACGTTGCCAGTCACCATGAAATGTGTGGAGGAAAACTTAGGTGTTTCAGAACGCAGTTCGAGTTTCGTCCTTCCGATAGGCGCTACTGTAAATATGGATGGAACAAGCTTATATCAAGCGATCGCAGTCGTCGCACTTGCCCAATTTCACATGGTGGATCTGACCATCGCACAACAATCAATCATTGTTCTGACGGCCACGTTGGCATCGATTGGCGCTGCAGCCGTTCCTAGCGCTGGCCTCGTCCTTATGATCATTGTACTCGAAAGTGTGGGCCTTAACCCCGCTTGGATTGCGCTGATATTCCCTGTGGACAGAATCCTCGACATGTGTCGAACGGTCGTCAATGTCACCGGTGATGGAACAGTGAGCACACTTGTTGCAGCGAGCGAAGGTGAATTAGAACAAGTAAAGCGTTAAGAGCTCACATGTACAAGTCTTTCACATTTCTGTTTGTCTTGTTGGCAGTGGCGATAACTCCTTGTAAATATGCCGCACAAACCTGCCCGGCTCCTGAAGATATCTCATCAAAAACCATGAGTCTCTTCGAAAAAGCGACAGATCAAAAAAAAAAGAAAACAAACGAAGAAAGAATAGAAATTCTGAGAGAAGTTGTCGACCGACAGAATGATTTCGGTGCAGCGTATGAAGCACTCGTAGGGTTTTTATTTAAACAGGCAAAAAAAGACCGAGCATCCTCTGACGAATGTATTGCGGCAACTGCAAACTGGATTGAGCTCTGCGGAGAACAGGCTGAAGCACATTACATTCTTGGCGCCTTGGCTTTCATTTCTGGAGACGCCTCTACTGCACTTGTCGAATTTGCTGCTTTCATTGCGAAAACTGACGAAGAAGCAGAAAACGAAACACTGTCAAAGCGTACAGCACGAAAAAGACGTGATGTCCTGGAAATGATTCCCGAGGCACGTTTTGAAGTCGAGTATTATGCAAACAAAAACGCTTATAAGCCTGAACCTCTTCCCAACACAAGCCAAACCGATGATGAATACCTCCCTGCCTTATCGCCAGACGGGAGCATCCTGTTCTATACCAGAGCTAGAAAAGAGAGATTCAGAGGGGATGTCATTACACGAAGAGTGGAGGACTTTGTTTGGTCCAAAAGAGCGTCAGCTGACGAAGAATTTGACCGAGGAGAATTGCTGTCCTATCCATTCAATGACGGGAATAATTTTGGAGGGGTTAGCTTATCAATCGATAACAGATTACTTGTCGTAGCAGCATCAAACCCCACTCCTGACAACCCTCAAAACATAGATTTATTCACGACAACTTATATTGTAAATGGGAAAAATGAAACCGGAGACTTTTATTACTACTGGGGAGAGCTGAATTTGCTGGGACCCGAAATAAATACACCCATGGGTTGGGAGGCTCAACCCGCCTTGAGTGCCGAAGGCGACGAACTTTTTTTTGCATCTGCGAGAGAAAATTCAACCCTGGACGATGACGGCAACCCTACAATGGATATTTACGTCAGCAAAAAAGACAAAAATGGAGATTGGTCTCTTGCAGAGAAACTCCCGTCCCCCATATCTTCGAGCGCACAGGAAAAGGCGCCGTTTATCCATCCCGATGGGAAAACCTTGTATTTCTCTAGCACGAGGCTCCCTAGCGGGGGTGGATATGATCTTTGGGTTTCGAGAAGAGACTCCATGAATGTTTGGTCTGAACCTGTTAATCTTGGTATGCCTGTTAACACCACCGGTGATGAGCACGGACTTGTTGTCTCCTCAAACGGGGATGAGGCCTTTTTTGCGAGTCGAAGAAGCGGCACGAAAGGATTAGACATCCTGAGTTTCCCTTTGCCAAAAGCACTTAAACCAGAAGCCGTAAAAGTGATTCATGGTGTCGTGGACCCCACTCCCCCATCAAATGACATCATACTCACACTTGAGTACGTTCAAAGCAAACAGGTGGAGGAAATTGACCTCAACCTAGACGACGGGTCATTTGCGGCGGTGATCAACATCGAAAGGAATGAGGATGTCATTCTCAACGTATCTGGTGTTGACCTGGAATTTGAAGCAACTGTCGTTCATGTTGCACAAGAAGAGAATCAACACAGCGATCATAAAGTCCAATCTCAAGAACCCACACCAGCCCTCACAGTGCGGGCAAAAAAATCCAGTCAAATAGATGCCTTTGAGCTGAAAGACGTCCAATTTGAAACAAACAAAACTGAGCTTACATACACGACAAAACTCATTCTGTTTAAGTTTGCTGAGTACATGCTTGCGAACCCGAATTTCACGATGGAGATTGAAGGTCATACAGATGATGTGGGAACAACGCAAGACAACCTAAAACTCAGCCAAGCACGAGCTGAAGCAGTGAAGAAATTCTTTGAAGAATCGGCCATTGATCCTTCACGGCTAAAAGCGAGCGGGTTTGGAGAGTCTAGCCCCAAAGCGTCTAACAATACTGATCAAGGGCGCGCATCAAATCGTCGGACAGAATTTATCGTGAAAAACAAACCGTAAGTGAGTTCAAAAAAAAGCTTAAAATGCTGTGCCTAAAATCCGAATCACACACATCTAGCCGTTGAGAACATCAAGAGCATGCCGATATAGACCCATACCTACGTGGTAAATTCGTGTGTACAGAGCTCTATCATTCCAACATGCCCAGCAAACTCAAAAACCCAAGTCAAATATCTAGAATCCACATCGTGCTTATGCTCAGTTTCGGATTCTTTTTGACACCGTCATTAGAAGTCAAATCACAGCTTACTCATGAGTTAGAACCCAAAGAAAGGGTTTGGGCCAAAGCCAATGACGCTTACGAAAAAGAACAGTATGCCCTTGCGATGAAGAGTTTTGGAGAGTTCATGACGTTTGAGGACGATGACAGGTCTGAACGCTATGTGAAAGCAGCTTACTTCGAAGCACTCTGTGGATTGAACCTGTATAACCGAGACGCTGAATATCGCATCGACGCCTTTGTCACAGCTTATCCTGAGAGCCCTTATGTGCAGATGGCTTTGTGGGAAATTGCGGATCATCATTACAAGCGCAGACATTTCAGAAAGGCAGCCGAAGCTTTCAACGAAGTCGATTTAAGACGTTTGCCAAAAGATCAGCAACGAGAATTAAGATTTAAAAGAGGGCACAGCTTGTTTGAGAAGGAGGATTTTGAAGCTGCCCGTTATGATTTATTCGAAGTCATGAAGGAAGAGGGTGCGTATCTGGCTCCTTCAACGTATTATTTCAGCCACATCTCATACATGAAAGGGAATCCACAGGTTGCGCTTGAGGGGTTTGAAGCGATCTCTTCGCATCCAGACTTCATCGATGTTGTCCCGACATACATCGCCCAAATGCTCCACGCAACTGAACAATTTTCAAGACTTAAGGAATACGGACCTCCCCTCCTTGAAGAATCCGCGGGACTAGATAAGAATGAAAGAACTGAAATATCACGGCTTGTAGGAGACGCATTTTACAAGGATCAAGATTTCGAGTCCGCTTCGCCATTCCTTGAACTGGCCTGGGAAGGGACACATGGTTCAGATCGGAAAGCAGAGTTTGCCTATGAAGTGGGGTACACACGATATCGCATTGGGGCCTGGAGTGACGCATTGAACGTCTTGGCGATCACCGCTCGAGAAGATGACAAACTGGGACAAAACGCGACCTACCATATGGCGGATTGCTATATTCAACTCGGTCAAAAAAGCAAAGCGAGAAGTGCATTCGGACGGGCAGCATCTAAAGACTTCGACATTGAAATTATGGAGGATGCGTTATTCAGTTATGCAAAGCTTGCATTCGAGCTCTCATACAATCCTTTTGATGATGCAATTGTGGCATTTCAAAAGTACCTGGATCAATACCCAACATCTGTGCGACGCGACGAAGCATATCGTTTTTTATTAGATGTATATCTCACAAGCCGAGATTATGAGAGAGGTCTTAACGCCTTAGACCAAATCCAAGACAAAGACCTAACGGTACGTGAATCGTATCAACTCCTTGCATATAACCGAGGGGTTGAACTATATCAGGGCGGCAAGTACACGCAAGCATTGGTGTATTTCAATAAAGTACGGACGTATCCCATAGATGCTCAACTCGCCGCGGAGTCACATTACTGGGAAGGCGAATGTCATTTTTCATTGCGTGACTATGTGAACGCTACAGGTTCTTATTCAAAATTCTCTCGCGCTCCTGGTGGATATTTAAGTGCGTATTATCCTGCAGCAGATTACGCCAGAGGGTACGCACTCTTTAAGAGAAAGAAATATTCCGATGCACTTTCTGCATTCCGTTCATATCTAGAAGCGCATCCTGAGGATGTGCCGAAAAGAATACATGATGCAGAATTACGAACTGCAGATTGTTTCTACGCAAAGAAAGAATTTGACCGAGCAGTGACCTACTACGAAAGATGCCTGAACAGAACGAATGAGACGAAAGGGAACGTTGACTATATCCTTTACCAACGGGCAATGTCGATGAGTTTGACTGAACAGTCAGAATCACTCACAGCTCAAATTGAAGGCTTGGATAAGCTCCTCAATGACTTCCCGAAGTCGAGATTCGTGGTAGATGCCCTTTACGAAAGTGCACGAACCCAAATCGAGCGCGATGAACTTGAGGACGCACGTCGTCGATTAGATATTCTCCTGACCGCACACCCACGTAATCCTCGCACAAAGGAAGCGCTCGTTGACTTATGTCTCATCGGCATCAAACAAAACCGACCAGATGACGTTCTCGAAACATGGGACAGAATACGTACAACCTACGGAAACGATCCAATCGCAGCAGATGCGTACAACATTGTAGAGCCTCTCCTTATAGATCGTGGACTCCTTGACAATCTTCCTGCTGCCGTAGGCTTGTCAGGAATAGATATCGAAACCCGTCTATTTGATGCTGCTGTGTCTTTAGCATTAGAAGAAAAATACACAAAAGCTCTCCCCAGACTGGAAGAATATTTAAGGCAATACGAAAATGGAAACTACCTCGATGAGGCGCAGTACTACCTTGCTGCCTGCCTGAACAATGCAGGCGATAAAAATGGTGCTTTGCTGTCTTATGAATCAGTCTTGGCATTGCCTCCGGGAGACTTTACAGAAGCAGCAGCTCTCGCTGCGGCGACACTTGCTTGGAATGAAGGAGATTACCCACGTGCACTTTCACACTACCGACTCTTAGCAGATATTGCTAGCATTCAGACAAATAGGCTTGAGTCATCAATCGGCCAAATGCGTTGTTACTATCTCCTAGATCAACCCGAACAAGCTTTCTCATTCGCTACTGATGTTTACTCAGACCCAGGCACTCCTGAATCTATCAAGAGAACAGCATTAATTTGGCTGGGAAGAATACACTTCGACTCTGAAGAATACGATAAGGCTCTGAACTGTTTCGAATCCACTGTGAAATTCGGTGGAAATGCTGGAGCTGAGTCACAATTTATGATCTCCAAAATCAATTACAACTTGGGAGATTACGAAAGTGCTGAAACAAATATCTTCAACCTTGTCAGTGATTTCCCCTCATATGATGAATGGAAGTTTAAAGGATTCCTTCTATTGGTCAAAACCTACATAGGATTGAACGATCTATTTCAAGCCCGTGCGACAGCAGAAAGCATCATGGAAAATGTCGATGTTGAATGGGTACAAAATGCGTGCAGTGATTTAATGATGGACATCGAATCGATGGAAGGCAAAGAGCTGAATGGCACAGAATTAATTGAAACCGGAACACAAAACGAAGTAAACGATAAATAATGAATCATTTCTCAATCCCCTTTTTATCTCTTGTCGTTTTAAGTTCCAGCGTATTTGCACAAGAGAATCCTTCAGAGAATACGAGTACAGACTCTCTAAAGATGGATGTGACATTTGTAGGCGAGCGTGAAATGGTCGTGAAAGATGCTTTAAAATTACAAAGCTGGCCTGAACTTCGTAAATTGGAGAATAGCAAAAGAGACTTTGCTTATCGGTTGTTGGCCAAGCGGATGAACGTAGCGCCTGAATGGTCAATGATAAAGCCTGTAAGACTTCGCGTAGACGCCCCACTTTCTCGGCTTTACAGAGGATATGCGCGTGCAGGATATGGCTTAAACAACACCCCCCTTATCGACATTAGCTTTACGGATTTAAGATCACGTGAAGGAACGTGGGGATTTAATGGCTCACATTTCGCCACAAATGCTCCACTGGGGTTGGTTGACGAACGATTTAAAGACAGCAAAGGGAGCGTTTGGATGAGTCGGTTTATCGGCAAGGAACGCGTGGATTTTTCAGCTGACTTGTCAAGAAAAAACATTGTCTTTTATGGCAATGCTCAAAATGACACAGTACGCCCAGTGAATGACCTTGGAACATATGAACGTTATATCACCGTGGGTGCTGATGTAGCCTTTAAGAGCCACCATCGGGACAGCACGGATCTGAATCACGAAATCGCCCTTAGGTGGTTTCAAATGCGTGACCTACAGTCTACTGTAGAAAACAATTACGAAGGCTCATTTGAAGCGGGTAAATTCGTGGGGAAAGAACATTTCTCTCTATCTGGCTATATGAACATCGATCGTTTGGTGATCGGGACAAACAATCCAGATACCGTGAAAACAGATGCTGCAATTGTAAGCATCACTCCTATGGTGACGAGTTATAGAGGGCCACTTACGGTACGTTTAGGTGCTGGATTATGGATCGATGCCGACAAGCAAAGTCGAAATGGTGAGGGATCAAGGTTTCATTTCTACCCCAAAGTCGAAGCATCATTGCGTGTCTTACGAGATGTTTTTGTCCCCTATATCAGTCTGGATGGTAGACTCGACCAAAACCGTCTTGAGACTGTAATCCGTGACAACCCGTTCTACTTCTCTTCTCTGGATTCCGAATTTCGCACAACTAGCATATCAAGAGAAATAGAAGTAGGGATGCGCGGCACAATCACCGACGCTTTAAGTTTTCAAGTCTTCGGCGCATCAGCTCATTATGAAGACTACATGTACTTTACCAACGACACGTCGTTAGATTTTGGAACTCGATTTTCATCCTTCTACGACACGCTCACTGTCACGAAGCTTGGTGGTCATTTAACATTAGATTTAATCGACAATTTAGACCTACGTTTGGCTGGAACACTATTTAAGTATGATGCAAATGGACTTGAAAGTGCGTGGAACCTTCCTTCGGCAACATGGAGTATCGAAGCGAGCTATGAATTCCTTGAAAAATTCAAAGTGGATTGCGCTGTTGAAATCATTGGATCTAGATCTGGTATAACACAGGTCTTACCCTACCCTGAAGCAGAACCCATACCACAAAATGGTGACATCACCTCATACGCCGTGAAGCTGCCTTCATACATCGATGCCAACATCGGGGTCGAATACAGATACAACACTAGAACTGCAGTATGGCTTCGATGTAGTAACATTACAAATTCAAGCTACAGGGATTGGATCGGCTACCCTGTGCAAGGATTCCAGGCACTTTTCGGTGCAAGCTATGCATTCTAAATTGCCTGTTTTCTGACGCAAACTGTCAGACATCCAATTGTAATTTTCATTCTGAAAATTA
>MDSV01131521.1_pt1 | contig 16203 bp, 12 predicted proteins | sample 810851 | NCBI WGS metagenome assembly MDSV01 (sample SAMN05326640, study PRJNA326480) | marine metagenome | isolation source: seawater | place: Atlantic Ocean: North East | collected 2012 | reverse complement strand
GCCATTTTCTAATCCCCTTTCCTATACTGAGATACAGTCGGCAGTAGCCAACACGTATGGTCGCGTAATTTTGTATCCGTACAAATGCAAACCTTTAACAGCATCGCTGAATGCAGTTTGCACTCGATACGCTTCTACTGTATTAATTTGCTCTGCATAAGTAACACCGTCCGAGTGACCAGCGATAACGTAGTTTCGTCCTGTACCAGAAGTAGGAAGGTTGTTAGATACAACAATCCTCATACCAGATGCAGCACCAATGATTCCGTTCTCAAGGTCTTCACGGTTTGCTTGTGTACCGTATGACACGAAGTTTGCGTTTTTCTGTAACCAGCCATGATAAAACGGCGGGATTACACACCAACGCCCATCTCGGGGCACGTTGTTTTCGTCTAACTTTATTGACAAGTCAACAAGGTTGTCATACGCATCAACGTTACCTGTACCGATGGTCATGGCTCCGAGTGCATTACCAGTAGCGGTTTGCGCTTGCATTGCTGCCAATACCGATTCATCGGCTAGATTGCCAAGACCCCAAGCGGCGTCACGCATGGCTACGTCCATTAACGCACCATCGTCACGTACTTGCCTAGCATCTACATCGTCTACTTGGAACGCAAAGTATTTTGCTTGGTCGATTGTAAGGACCTGCTGAGAATCGTTAAGAGTCTCAGGCGCAATAACTGTAGTGTTCTTGTCATAATTGTCGATTGTTACATTTCCAATCGACGTAATACGAACTGTATCACCCGATTGGGCGATGTCACCTTCGTAATTCCGGTTACATAAGTTTACCGCTACATGGGAATTGTTTAAATTTTCCAGTAATGTAGCAGCCCAGAGCGAAGGTATAAATCTGTCTACAGACATGATTTCTCCTAGCTAATAGTTAGCCACCTCGGAGAGCCTGATTTCTGATCTCTTTCGGGATCTTCATAATCTCTTGTGGTGACATGTTTTTCATTTTTTCAATGGTCAACACTTGAGAACTAGATGACGCTCGCGCTGGCGTTACACCAGCAGCTTGCTTACTTTGCGCGATTTGGTTGGGATTTCGTTGTCTTACCATTTCGTCTATATACTCCTTAGCTGATTGCACAGCCTCTTCTAACGTCTTGTTTGGGGCGTCCCAAATAGGGAGCCTTTGCACTTCGTCAGGGGCAATACCTCTGGCTTCGGCGTAGCCACGAACATGGCTGGACGCTTCTTGAACCCGCCTCTCGCCTTCATCTAATTGTTCATTTGTTACTTGACCTGCCACAGAGTCGGGTGAGGCCCCATTCAATTCCTGTCGCATCTCGTCTTTGGCTTGCGAAAGCATACTGTTATAGTTTGTGGTTTGCTGTTGCTGGGCTAAGTGTTCTCGGCCCTCCTCTGACATGACGTCAGACAGCCCTACTTCCATAAGGGTACGGATTCCGTTCACGTTTTCAACGGTAGCTTCAAGGTCTTGCTTGGTGGCAAACTGTTCGATTTTGTTATTAAGCCTATCTAAAGAGCTGGTTGCGCGATTCGTGACATGTTTACTGTCAGTGAAATTCTTTTCCAGCTGGTCTATTCGCTCTTGTAACGCAGTGATCAGTGTGGATGGGTCTGTGGAATCAGGAACCACGTATTCAGTTTCGCTGGGAGCCGTCGCGTAGGTATCCTCAGCTGGTGCTGCGTTCGTAATCCACTCATTCGTCTGAGCATCTACTTCTTGTGTCATTGTTCCTCCTTAGAACATCTGTGCTCATAGTCTAATTTTGTTTACCCTACCCCGTCAACACTTCCTTTTACATTAATCAGCAAACGTTACGATAGATTTAAGTAGGTTCAAAAGTTGTGAGGCGCTTGACAGAAGTAATCAACATGCCTTACTATGTATGTATGCATAGCGCAGAATCTGGCGAGACGATAAATACGCAGTCAACTATGGACGACTTGAAAGCATCGGCTAATAAAGGGAAGTCGAAAGCTGAAATAATCGCGGAGGAATCGGAGCAGCCGCTCCACGAGGTAGAGGCGTTCCTCGCGCTTGGGTACGAGTGGACTAACGAGATACCAAGCGGGTACAAAGACTCTCTTTCAATCAGCAGCCACAAGCGGGCGGTCAAGAACGGGTACAGGACGGGTGAGTATCCGAAAATGTGGTTTAACCGAAAAACTGGCCGCGCATTCAAGGTAAGAGAACTCCCGCGTCGAAACGTACTATCGCTCAAAGCGGGGGCGTACAGGCCTAGAGGGTACAGGACTACAGAGTCTTACCCAGTGTGGGCATGGACCACAGAGCCGTTTGCCCACCACAGCTCTGCTCCTAAATGGTATGCGTATCGCTCGGTACAACTAGCCAGCGATAGGGGCAATAAATGGAAACTAGATAATCGTGTCGATCATGATTCAATACTTGGATTCGCAACTCGGAAGGAAGCGAAGGCTCATGTCCATAATGAGCTCGACGCACTTCGGAAGTGGCGTAAAGATCGTCTTCACGAGTAGAGACACATAAAGTCAAATAGCAGAGGGGGGCTGGATGCCCCCCTTTTTTATTAGCGACCACCAAACTCAAAGTCAGTAATACCAGCTGCGATTTCTTGAGGCTGCATACCTCGTTCATTAAGCACTTGAGTCATAGTAAGTAATTCAATATATTTTTCCGCGCTCTCTGGGTGATACGCAAGCGCTCTAATTTCATCGGCGGCGTCGGCAACCGTATATTCTAGTGGCCAGCCGTTAGGGTACGCTTGTTGTGCTGCTGGGTGCATTACTGGCTTGGCTCCTAGATACACAATAGCCGATAGGTCTAAACGCGGATCGCTCATCTTTTGTACAATACGGGATGTGTCTGCCAATTCGTTTACAGCGTTGTTAATCTTTTGGTAGAGTTCTTTGTTAGCTGCATCCGATGTTGTTCGTATTAGTACTTGGAACTCGTGCATACTATCAATGTCACCACCTGCTATTCCTTTAAGGTCCTCACGGAACGCTGCGGCTTTTTCTTCATTAGATCGTCTATCTTGTGACCCGAGTGTTGTCCCCATAATAAGTTCGCCTAGACCAACATTGTCATTAAACAACGCCTTAAATATGTCATCTGATGTCGCGTAGTAGCGCGTTTCTTTGTACAAATAATCTTTGGCTTTAAGTGTTTCCTGTATGATAGCAGGATGATTTTCAGTGACTCGCTCCATAATAGATTCGGCTTGCTCGTACAACTTTGGATTTGCTGCGCGTATATTTTCTAACAGCTGGTTGCGGAAACTATGATCCACAATGCCTCGCACTGTAGCCTTGTCCCATGTATTCGATATTCTTCGGACGGTAGCTAATACTGGAGTTAGATTTTCAATATCTAATTCTGTAGTAAGCGTCCTGTTATCTATGCCTTCGAGCGTAGTAGCGTAAGCTGCGGTGGCACTATTAATAAGAGAAGGAAGGTCAGTGCGGCTGTATATGCCCGCTATGACGTCTCGCATGATTTCTTCTTCTTTTGCGTACAAGGTTGCTTTAGCATTTGTTATAGCACCTTTCCTTACTAAGATAGGATCTGTAACGGCATCAGCAGCAGCTCTCTCTAACGCTGTCTGATACTCATACATAGCAGGATTGCTTTCCCCAATTTCTTTTCGCAGTAGGGACGGCACTTCTGCAATATTTTTATAATCCGCGTCAGGGTTACGACGTCGAGCCTCTATGAGCACTCTTGCATTCGCCGACAGAGGAGATTCTTTCCCACCTAATGCGCCGAAGAACAAGTGCTTATTTATTACACTTAACGGATCTACTTCTCCGTTGAGTACTCGTTGGCTTTCTATTTCACCCTGAATACCAAATGGCAGCATATCCTCACCAAAGAGATACCCTAGCATGGCTAATGTAGTGCGAGAATCAGCAGCTACGTCGCCTGTGTACACCCATTCTTCTCCGCTAAACTTCTTCCTCGTGCCAGCAGTTATAGCCTTAGAGGATAACGGAGAGCCTTTTGTGCGTAAGAAATTTGTAGCGGCTCCTAACGGGTCTCCTAGCTCCCCTGTGGTGTTAAGAAGCAAACCTAGCGTAGAGTCATACTTTCCTAGTAACGAATACTTGCGCGAGTCATCTGATATAAGCTTCAGAAAATTTGGGTTTTTAATTGCCGTGCCAGCACCTGTGGGACCTTTAACAAAGATAGTTGGGTTGAAGTCTGTGGGATGTCCATTTTGCTTATTAGCCCACCACGTATATAACGCAGCGGTAAGAGCCACGCCTCGCATAGCTCGTTTTGCTAAAGACCCAGCTGGGCCAGCGTCTAGCGCTGCTGTTTCTAACACTTCTAATTGAGCGCCAAAAAAACGTGGTGCAAACATAAACGCTCGCTCTAAAGTAGAAGGTCGTCTCTCTTGCCAGCCAGTCAACGCATTGACAGTTGATCCTAATTTTCGCTTTTCTTCTTTAGTTAAGTCATCTGGGTTTTTCAAAATGCCTTGATACGGCGCTCGTCTAAGTTTTCCAAAGTTAATCTTTGTACCATACGCATCGGCGACATTCGCTGTGGCTAGTAAACTCATCATAATGTTATGGCGCATCATGTTACCACCTTGAGTAAATGCGGCATTAGAGACGTTAAGCCCCTTACTTAATGGTTTTGTAAATGGATACAACAATGTGTTCATAGTCTGAGCTACTTTATTTTCGTAATTTCTTTCCCATTCTTGAGGAGAACTAATTTGTATTTTCTTCCCTGACACTGGTGACGTAATTACTTTCCACGGTTTGCTTTTAGGGGTTGGAATTGTTTTATCAATCGCATAGTTTCGACTCCCAGTTACAGGGTCTACCTTTGTCCGAAATGGGAGAGGGACATCTCCCGCAATAGCTATACCGCCAACCTTATCGCGTACTACAAACTCACCCAAGTTGTTTGTAGAGGCGTAGTGTAGTGAGTACTCGTCAATGTTACGTCTGATAGCTGCCTCATTTTGTTGAAGAAATTTTAATTGCGCCTTTGGGCTAAGGAGCGTGTAATACGCAGTAGTTTGGGCACTTAACATATCTAATGGGCTTAAACCAAATGGCTCTAACCCCTGAATGCCCATACCGCTAAGGTCGTAAGACGCTTGGAAAGCTCTGATTGAGTTATTTATGTTGTCTACTTCAGCGCCTATTTTGCCCCACCCAGTATCAGGTAGCGCGTCTCTTGCGAGTGCGTTTTCTACAGCGCGAGCAAACTCAGCATCAACTATAACGCCTGTACGCTCAAAGTCTTTAATTACTTTGCCCCTATTACTAGCTAAATGAGGTACATCTTGAGTAACAACATCTCCTTCTACTAGACCGTCGGGACCCATGCGAGGCTGGCCGCGCAGAGGGATTCCATTTTTGTCGAACACTATTTCTTTACGCATTAATATATCTTGACCAACACCTCGCGCTACATCTAGCTGTTGGTTGTAATATTTTTTAAACGCCTGAACTTTCATACGTGACTCATTAAGGGATTGTTGGGCTTCTTCCAGCTCCCTTTGAAGCTCCCCTACTCGCTCAGGGTCCGCTCGCGCAACCCTTATTCTTAAATCTGCTATATTTTTTTGCATTGAACCAATAATTTCAAGGTCGTGATCCATTTGCCTTGACTCATGCCTAATTCGTCGATTTTCCCACGCATCTGACGTTGCTTCTAAAGGCTGACCATCGGGAGATGTGCGGAGCGCTTCAATTTGGCGACGCAATGCAGGACGTTTTTTAAGCTCGTTATCAAAAATAGTTAAACCACGCTCATACAAGAACCGCAATTCATCAATAGCGTCTCTTATTTCGCTTGCTGATACCGTGTCTGAAGTGGTTAACTCTTCCACTTTTTTAACTTGGTCAGATAGCGCTATTGCTGTTTTAGTAGGTAAACGCAACACTGGCTGCTGCTTTGTTCCGCGAGCTCCCTTAACTAAAGGACGCCCGACCTGTAAGAATTCATCCTTAAATGATTTAACTTCTTCTAGTAATCGATTTGCTTCACCTTGATAGCGATTTCTTAAATCAACGTCAAATTTGTCTAGCCGTTCCGTTTCTATTCCTATTTCCCTTTGCGCTCGTTGCGCTGCTTGCTCTTCGCGGGTTGCTCTTGGAAGAGACTTGCGTTTAATTTCGTCAAGAGCTTTTTGCGAATCCCTTAATTCTTCACGAGCTCCACGGTAATTTTCTTGGGACGTAGCCCAGCTTTGACGCATTCTCATTCGCTCGGATAACGTCTCTCCGCCTAATCCTGCGCGGGGAGTACTTATATTTCTCCGCATCCAGTCGTTAGCAAGAGCGTCCATACCCGCTTGCAACCGTATGCTCACCAATTTTGCGGGATCTCCTAAGTAATGCCAACTGTCGCCTCCGTCCTCTGCGCGTTTAGAATTAGCAACTTCAGCCATCGTATTGCGGTATGTCCCTAACGAATCATCGGTAACTTGTATGCGCCTACCAGTACTTCCTGTCGCAAGGCTCTCCATAAATTGAGTCATTTGCCTCGGGAACATTCCTCCGTACACACCACTAGCTTCAATAGTGTCTCCAAAAAACGGCAGTTCCCCGCGATCCCACGCAGCTCGCAGCTCATTAATAACTTCTTCTGGTTGCTGCCCATCCTCTAACGACTTAGCCATTATTGGGTCAATATCCCGTAAGTCAAGGCCACTTGCTGCTTCTAATGCTTCTTGGCGAGCCACAACATCTCCGTACTGCCTGAAGACATCGAGTACCGCTTTACCTGATTCGCCTTTCCAAATGTAGTTTCCTGTTTCCCAATCAAAATCAATAAAGCCATTAGGGTTTGTTTTTTCCCTATAAATAGCTTCCTCGTTCCACCGACCATCTGTAAGAAAACTATTAATACTTCTCATGCGGGGTCTACCTAGCATTCCCGAACCGAACGGTATGCTTTTTATGACAGAAATGGCATTCAATTTGCCAAAATCTACTGATAGTTGGGAATTCATTTGCTCTATAAGAGCCTGATATTCATTTTGCAACAGCCAATTATTTTGGTTTCCCACTGGCAGCGCGGGTACGTCGGTCCAATCTCTTACTTGACCATCTGAGGTTCTATACTTCCCCCTACTAAAAAGCGCTATTTGATTTTCTGCGGCTTCTGGCGTCCAGTCCGCTTTATTCATGTTATCTAAAATATGAGCTCTTCTATATAAATCATCAAAACTTTCCCGTAAGCGGGGCAAATTAAACTCGTCGTCGTAAGCCAGCAATGCTTGGGGTTTTGTTACGTCACTAAATTCTTTAACGCTTACATCTCTTACTGGAAGCGGTGACTGCTTTGGGTCAAATTGAGTTACGTCTGGACGTTGTGGTAGCGGAGTTTCTGATAGTACTCTCGCCTTTGCAACGCTTTGTATTGCTAACGCCTCGTCGTAAGTGCTTACTATAGGAACAGACTCTCTGGCTTGTTCATACCCAAACCTAATAGAGCCGTCAGGCGCGTAGTCTACAGGGACTCGGGCCACATCGTCTAATACATTGTTGGTGTCTTTAACCATGAATACGACGTCAGGAGTGCCGTCTTCAGGGCGCCAGCCTTCCGGAGCGTACTCTGTGTCAAATTTAATTCTTGCTACAGGCTTAAAACCAAACTCAGCGTACTTACTTGGAAGAAAGCCACCTACGTCAAACGCATCTAAAGTGACAGCATTATCTGTAGCCTGTCTGAGAATTTCGTTAACATCTGCGTTACTTCCGTAACGTTTATGCACAGATACAAGCTCCCCGTCAGGGGTAACTACTGCGCCAGCTGTCTGGGTCTCATCAAAAAATACAAGATTGTCAGGATTAGAGTAAAACTCGTCTTCCTTTACATCGACTGCCCATCCTTTTGGATGCTCGGATTTGACGGCTTCGATGCTTTCCCTAAAGGTTTTTCCCAATCCTCTTGGATTAACCAGCCTGTCATAACCGCCTTCTTGTACAACGCCCGTAGGTCCGATTTGTCCTTTTCCGTTAACTGCCTCGGCTTCTCTGATGTCATTTAGTACGTCTCTCCTTACTGCGCTTTCGTCTAGTTTAATGGGTGCTTCTATTGTTGTCCTGTAAGTTGGTATGTCTGGATCAAAGTCTGGATCGGTAATTTTGGGAGTGGAGGGCAAGTTGGGGCGAACAGTTGGGCCTAAAGGCACATTTACGGGAACTCCATCAGTTTGTTCCATTTGCCTAATGCCTTCGTCAATGCGGCGCGTTTGCACAATTTTCCCGATTGCTTCTTTTAGTAACTTGCGACGATTAGGGTCAAAGGCAAAAATTAGTTCATCTACCTGCTTACTGGTAAGTTTCCCCGTAGCTATAGCTCCACCTAACGTAGCGGCTGTAGTCAAAATTACATTGTCAGTTCTTTTGTCCACCTGCTCACCAGCAGCTGTGCCTCCAGCTATCATCATGTTAATCATGGCCATTTCTTTGGCGAGCTTCTGATAGTAAGTAGCACTCTCGGAAGTTAGCATGGGGTCTACAAGCTCACCCGCGACTTTAAGAGTAGGCTTTACTATTTTTCTTCCTGCCGAAGACAGATAAGGGATGCTCCATTTGTTTGTTGCAGCTGACCATCCTGCCATAGCAGTCTTAAAACTCCGACCTGCTAATGGAATGGCGTAGTTTGATAAGTTTGTAAACTCCTTAGCCCCCTCTTCGGCTACAAAATTTATTCCTTTAAGTAAATTCTTTTCTCCGTACTTCTGAATAGGCATAGGCAAATTCGTCCCAATAATTCTCATCTCTCCATCGGTACTGCCTCCGATATCAGGGATAGTAAATGGGTCATAGCCTTCTTTTTCAAATTCACCACTTATAGCGCCAAATGCGCCAGAACCAACAGGGTTCATTGATTTAAGCAGCATCTTACCTTCGGCAAGCTGGTCTTCTTCACTTCCCTTCAGTGCTGCCATTTTTTCTTCTTCTGTTAATTGTGATATGTCTTCAGGAGAATATCCTTGCGATCCGATCCGAGACGCTTGAGTAAGATCTATTAATCCACCAAACGCCGCTTTAATGGCGTTGATAACACCACCTTCTTCTTCGCGCTCTTCTTTGTCACGATCTTCTTCACCAGTAGGAGGCTCGAACTGTTTGGGGTCGAAGCCACGGGTATTAGCCTTTTGCATTGCAGGAATACCTTGAGCATTACTTGTTCTGCGGATGTCGTATTTGCTAGCCATTATCGAGCGTACCCTCTAAATTTAGCCAAGTCCCTATTCCTGTCCATGCTCGGAGCACCAAACTGTCGCTGCGATTGCAGAGCTACGTCTTCTAGCGGTGTGTTAAATTGCGTCAGCAAGCTCGTGTTAAACATCTGACGTTCCGTAGGAGTCAGTGTATTTAGCTGTTGAAGTGTAGGAAGCGGCAAGTCTCCAAATTGCAGAGCGTTTGGCATCGTACCAGCAAACATGGCGTCTACTGCTGGTGGTCGCGTGGCTATATCTGAAGCTATAAGTTCAGCTTGGCTAGTCAGCCTCGGCACTGGTACTTCAGGAACGGTAAGCTGCTGGGATGGAGCAAAGCTGGTCTTGAACGTAGCTCGGTCTAGAGGAGTAGCGAACTCAGAAGTAGCCATCCAATCCGCAAACGACGGCTTGTCTGGCATCGTCTCGGTCCTACTAAATGTTGTGTAGTCCGCTTCGGTAGCAGCAGGGATCGCATCCAAAGCATCTTGAGCAGTTTTGATACTTTGAGCTCTAATACCCGCTACAAGATTAGGGTCTACTAATCTATCTGAACCATCTGGATTGGTCCCTACTACAATCGAGGAGTAGTCAAAATTAGTTGCATTATCAAGATTAGCTTGAGCGTCCGCTATTCTCTCTTGCTGGCTTTTGTACCCTTCCGCATCAAACGAGCTTGACTCGTTAACCGTTGGCCGCATTTCATTAACAAAACGACCGTACTGAGCGCGAGCATCAGCACGTCGCTGTTCCTCTGCTTGACGGAACTCTTCATCTGCACGACGGGAGTCAGCGCGGGTACGTCGGTCATTTTCTGCTTTGATAGCATTAGATTCGTACTGTTGTATGTTTGTCATCTCTTTAGACAGGTTGTTTAGCAAGTCTGCTTGAGTGATTTCTGGTAACGGAGACTGACCACCTCGGGTTAAGAACGTTCTGGCTAGTACATCACCACCTTGACTCAGAATATTCCGTATTAATTCACCCTGATTAGTGGCAGCATTAGCCATCTGAGGAGCTGTTTGTATAAGCGTTCTGTAGTTTCTACCTAACTCATTCAGACTATTAAAGTAGTTATTAGCTGCTAGCGTTCTTTCTAAACGATTTTCTCCTGTATCGAATTGACGCTGCTCTTCCCCAAATTCCCTCGTCCACTGACTGCGGTCTTCGTCAAACTCTAAGTTAAACTGCCTTTGGTTCTCAGCTAGCTGTCCTTGTGCAACCTCTAGGTTGCCTTGCGACACTCCTAGATTGCCTTCTGAAACGTCTAACATCCCTTCTTTGTATTGCCAATCGGGGTCAACCCCTAACGCTCCACTAATTTTTTCGCCTGTAGCTGAGTTGATAATGTACTGCTGGCCATCAGAGGCATTGGTAATTATTTCCGTAGATATCTCTACGGCATCTACTTCCTGAGCCTCAGTAAATGACCCAGTAGTCCACGTCTTTCCGCCGTCTACAGATACTTCTGACGTAGCAGTGGTCTTATCAATACGCTGCATAGTTCCATCAGGATGATTTTTAATTATGTATCGGTCTCTTAAATCTTCGCCTTTGGGTGCGGCGGGAACAATGTACTCACTAAACGTTCCAGTAGGATTGCCTCGCGAATCTAAAATTTCGGTTACTTCTAATGTTTGACCTAATAGCTGACTTTTTATTGTGTACACTTTTCTGGGAGTGCCATTAGGGTCTAGCAGCGGTGCGCCATTTTTATCTGTTGCGTTAAGAATTCCCGTCACCATGTACCCAAGACCTTCAAACGGATAACGGGCTTCGACTTTTGCGTACTCTGACATAATTGCGTCGTAGGCAGATTGCCACATATCACCGCCGGCTGAGAAGCCCTGAGCACTAGCAGCATCGTTGGCGAACACCGTAGCTACTGCGTCTTTATACTCTAGGTATTGCTCCTTAGTAAGTCCATCTATGCCACCCGCTATTGCGGCTAGGAGTGCCATTCTTTCTTCAGGGGTCATTATTGAGCTCCTTCCTGAGCGGCGGCCTGTTGAAGCAGCTGGACTGCCTCAATAATTGCCATCTTCGCTTCCATGCAAAAGGGCTCTGTACAGTTGTACAAGTCTGCGCCATGACCGTGAGCCGCAAATGTTTTTTGCATCTCATCGAATGTAGCGCTAAACACCTTAGCTTCTTCAGGGGTGGAAAAGGCATCAGCAATGTAGTCCAACGCCATAGCGTTCAACACCGTTACCTGCCTTGCGGCGTCACTCATTAATGCTGCTAGTTCACCAGCCATTAGAACATCTCATTCGCTACGTTGACCTGTCGGTCCATTTGTACATTTTCTTCTATTCCTGACGGAGTAACTTCTTCACCCACACTAAACTGGTCTGTCACCGTTTCCTGCATACCTGCTGGTGGGGGCATCATCCCTTGAGGGGGTTGTACTGGCTGTGAATTCTGCAACATGTTAGATTGGAACGCTCGTAACACTTCAGCAGCTTGACCCTGCAAACCCTTCAACATCATCATAGTACGCACTTGCTGTGCTTCTGGTGACATAAAGAGGGTGTTCACAGACGCCTTGAGGAGCTCTTCTTGTGGGTTTTCGATACCCGAATTCTCCATAGCGGTCTCTGCACTTAGCATTCCACCGTATGTTTGGTATAACTGAGACCAGACCATCATGTCTCGCATCTCAATTGCAGCTCTGTCTGACGTGTGAAGCTCTACATCTACTGCGTAAAACTCGTCTATTTCTGCTGGCTTGATAGTTATTTCGCTAGCAGAACGTCGAGTGCTCCCCGCTAACGTGACTGGTGTGTCAAGAATGTGCTCGATGTCTTGGAACACTTGCCGTGACGCGATAGCGATACAGGCTCGTAATGACGCTACACACCCGCCCAACTTAACAGCTGCGTTACGCATATTCATGTCTGCCTCAGTAGCAGACTCCACCCCGCGCTGAGGCTGGCCCCCTAACGTACCTAGCTTTGACAGCTCGGAGGTGTAATTATGTACGCGGTCCATCATCTGGAAGACGGACAGGTTCACTTCTGGTAGCTTGCGGAACTCAATCTCTTGGTCATCCACAAGGTTAATCCGCTTACCAGCACCTAATTCAATAGGCGTGTCATCATCCATAATGTTTCTGGTGATGATTGGAGCGAACGTTGAGTAGCGTAATTGAATGTCGGCTGCGGTAAGCTGACGCGCTTCCGCCTGTAGTACAGGGTGGATGTACCGCAGGATACCTACATACCTGTCAGCAGGGTCGTTGTTCTTGTCTACCTCACCCCAACCTGAGTCTCTAATGATGTACGGCACATAACCGTCATAATCTTTTTTGTCTTCTGTGGACGCCTCTGTTTCCCAGCAATAGGGGTTCATTTCGTCATGGACTAGCTGACCTGAGACCCACATTTTGTGGGAGCCAGAGTCTTCCTTAAACGGCTTTGTATAGAGTTCCACAAATTCCAGCTTCTCTGAATCACCGCCGTCAAATACATCGACGTATTCAGGGAACCTGCGGCGAGCTTCATCGGGGTAAATTTCGTAGAACTCATAGACATACAACGGGTCGTTAGGAGTGTCTGGGTCTTCTACGATAGTTTCGTTCGGGGCTACGCTTACTTTCCACAAAAATTGAGACTGTGCTAATTTACGCAGCCTGTTGCGGTACTTTTGTTTTTCGCCACGAGTCGAGTCCATTGCTGGAGGGTCAGGAATTAATTCCCAGCGGAGTTCTTTTTTTACGACAATCCGACCGTCTTTAACTAATTTCTTGCGCCCTATAGCCAAAGGGCTTGCGTAATCCAGCTCCACTCGTTCCCAAAACGCAGCTAAGAACTGGCGCTTGCGCTCAGCTAATCCCTGCTGCGCTTGTTGGTCGTTGTCAGTTTGTTTCACTGGGACGTAAATGTGAGGGGTGGTGAGTATGTGGTCTGATGCGTTATCTACAGCGTTCCGAGCAGTGGGCGGAATAGTCGCTGACATGCCAGACTCACGATACTCACGCGGAATAATTTCCCCAATGTTGGGGTAATTCCCGTTGTAGTAGTCGGTGTCATCTTTGATGTTTGAAAAATAATTTTGGTAGACGTTATCACGAAGCCGCCTGTAACGGCTGTAGTCATCATCAAACACTGCGTAAAATTCTTCAGTGGTCATACATTATCCAAACGTCAGATAGTCAGAACGACGCGCCATTGACGTGGTGTTCTTTCTCTTTTTCGCTTTCATGACCGCTAAGCCCGCAGCCATCACCGAGTCATCATGATAACCAACAGGATGCCCGTACCGAACAGCTCCGCCAGATAACACAGTGCCTTCAAATAATTCTAACTCCTTTTTAAGTATTTCGTCATCTTTGGGGAAATGAACTCTCCCGTGCTCGATTTCGGCGGCGAGGGTGGATACAAGTGTAGCTTTCGATTGGTTAGTGAATTTAAACGATGTAATAGAACAACCCTCGCTGCGTAGGATGTCAGCCACAGGCTCCCCCACACCAGAGCCATCAAGATGAATCGTTTGGCATTTGTACTTTTTGTATAGCCCTGCAATGCGCGGACCGAGGAGTGTGTAATCCAATCCATTAAATCTATCCCTTGCTACGATGCTCATCGTATTAATGTCTATGACATACGCTACTGTGTAGTCTTCTATTTTTCCTATGTCGAGGCCCATTAGGTATTGAGACTCTTTTGGTTCAAGCCACTCGCCATCAAAACAATCGTCAATGTTTCTAAACACCTGACCGTCGTCTTCAACCCATTCAGCGAGGTACTGTTGTCTGAACTGAGCTTCTGTTAGGTCTCGCTTAAATTCTTCTAAATCGTCTTCCTCGATGTTTGGGTGTGCTAGTGACGTGACTGAAGCGGAGTAATAACGGGGGTCGTCTTCTTGTCCAATTTGAAAATACGTGCGAAAATTTCCCTTTCCTTTAGCTATACCAATAGCAATTAGCCTTCCGTCGGTATCAGCAAGCGCTGGCATAAAGCTGGCCCATGCTTCAGGATTAAGGTCTTGTGCTTCATCTACAAAGGCTGCTGTTACGCGGTCGCCTTGCAAACCAGTCGGGTCATCAGCTGATTTGGCTTGCATTCTTCCGCCAGTCACGAGCTCTATGAGCTTTCTGGTCTTGTCGTGAGACTTATACAAGTGTCTTAATGGAGCCCCTCTTCCGACAAAGAGGTTCCATACGGGCTCCCACACCTTCATCGTAAGCTCATAGTTAGGGGCTATAACGTAGATATAGGGCGAATGAAGTACCCCAAACTGTCTTTGTTGGGGCTTTAGGGCTTCGCGCACAATCTCTGCTTTAATCGCAGTAGTCTTACCAGCCCTACGTCCGCAAGCAAGGATTAAACGTTTAGTCTCACTGCGGCTGTGAACATGTAAGTCCTGCCACGGCCACGGGTCGTATGCGTCCCCATCATTTATCTCTGTCCACACATTAGGTGGCTCATACGTCAAGGATGTCAATGGTACGTGTCCCTTGTGATCTTAGGTAATGTTCGGCAATAATCTTAGCTATATCCTTGTCCATCCCATCGACAGCTTCGGTGGGCCTACCGACGTAGAGTTCCATAAACAATTTCTGAGCGCGGACATCACCTTTGTTAGCAGACGTCACCACAGACTCGTAAACAGAATCAAAATCATCAGCAGCCCTAGCCATAAATAAACGCTTGGTCTCTGCTGTGCCCCGCTCTATGTTGCTGTCGTTAGTCCGACCGCTCCCCTTAATGACAAAGCCACCTACCTTTTGACGAATAATAGGCTGCCCGCCCTTAGCGCTGGGGATGACCATCAACGCCCCTGACTCAACCTCAGTCACAACCTGCTCATATGAACGGTCCCCGTAATCACGAGTAGGGTCCAATGACGCAATAACTTCCTCAGTTGTCATGCGCGTTTCCGTAACTTGCCGAGAGTAGACGCTAAATTAGCTCGTTTTACTGTAGTCGCAGAATACTTCTTGGGACTCTTTTTAACTTTCCTAGCGAATGCACCTGTACTCATACCAGCTCGCTTAGCCTGTCGACCAAACGCACCCTTGTTCTTAGACGTAGCCTTCTTAATCCAATTAGCCATTATTTTCTCCTTGAACCACCTACACTGCTTTTACGGGGTAATCCACCCTTGTCACTGGTTTCCCAATAATACGGTCTAGGAGGACGGACACTACGACTCTTACGTCCAGTCGATGTACCACGACCCTTCGCTACAGATGTAGTAGGGGTAGATTTGTACTTTATACTCCTACGAGTGGTGGGCTTTCTCTTTGGACCAATCCCCTCAGCAGCCTTATACACCGCCAAACGTACTTTCGGACTTTTTACCGATGCTCTTGGTTTACGAGCCTTAACTCTAGGTGGCATAACTATGTTCTCCTCTTGCGCTTCCCATAACTCACCTTCTTACCACTCTTCTTTGCTGCCGCTTTAGCCTTAGCCATACCCTTTGCAGTGTACGCATAGTGCTTATTACCTACCTTTGGCATAATGCCTCCTCATGTTTAACGTGAAACAAGTATAACCAAATCAGTTATACTTTAACAACCTCCACCGCTGGGGGGAGTTAATGACTTTAACCTGTTCCTTTCATCATTAGCTTCCCCCGCAACTTAATAACTCGGAATCCCATGAATTATCTTTAAGTGGCCCATACCCTAAAAGAGGAGGAGCCGCGATTTCGACCCCCCTGCCAACGTAAAAAAAGAAAATGTTTTGCGCAATCGTTCCTTATTTTTTATTCGCGCCGGAAATCCCTCACCATATTATTAATATGTACCGTCGATACCTTCTATTTATTAGCGCTAAAGTTCTACTTATTATTAGTTGGACCCTTTGCCGGTTGATTGACTACTACATAGGAACGTCTATCACGGCATAGCACCACTTATACAGCTCAACTACTAGCTCTCTATCATTCAGCTATCAATTGATAGGTAACGGCCTTCTACTGGTGGCCGCATGGTAGCCACGGAGCAAAATAAACCCCCTTTGTTTTCAAGGGGTTTTTATTGTGAAGCTGCATTTAGCCTATTGATGTCGGTTTATCCGTGTTTAGGATTTGGCCT
>MDSV01221974.1_pt1 | contig 16204 bp, 5 predicted proteins | sample 810851 | NCBI WGS metagenome assembly MDSV01 (sample SAMN05326640, study PRJNA326480) | marine metagenome | isolation source: seawater | place: Atlantic Ocean: North East | collected 2012 | reverse complement strand
GGTAAACTAGTTGGAGATTTAGGTATTAGGGCGTTGAAAAGAATGCGTCTTATAATGTATACCAATTGCGGCAAACAAATCGTACACAAGAGACATAGAGACTTAAACTATGATCATCAAGCAGCTTTAATATACTTGAATACTAATGATGGTTTCACAGAGTTAGATGATGGAACTCGTATTGATAGTATCGAGAATAGACTATTATTGTTTAATGGTAATGAGTTACATAGTAGTTCGACTTGTACAGATCAGAAGAGAAGAGTGTTGATATCACTAAACTATTTTTAAGTTGACAACCTCTATATAATGTTGTATGATATAAGCGTAATTACACAACATTATGGCAAAAGGATTTACGGTAAAAGCGAAATCTCCAGTCGTAGCAAAAGAACCCGAATGGGATTATGATAAAGCACGAGAGATGGTCAAAGGTAAAACAGTTGTATTCTGTTTACCAGGAAGAGGAGTTTCATATACTTTTTTAAAGTCATTTGTACAACTAAGTTTTGATTTAGTTCAAGCAGGTGCATCTATACAAATTAGTCAAGACTATTCATCAATGGTCAACTTCGCACGTTGTAAGTGCTTAGGTGCTAATGTATTGAAAGGTCCTGATCAAGAACCTTGGCAGGGTCAACTACCATACGATTACCAATTATGGATCGATAGTGACATTGTATTCAACTCAGAGAAGTTTTGGCAGATCGTATTAATGGATAAAGACCTTGCAGGGGGTTGGTACTGCACTGAGGATGGTAAGACTACATCTGTAGCTCATTGGTTGGAAGAAGACGATTTCCGCACCAATGGTGGTGTTATGAACCACGAGACACTAGAGAGTATCTCTAAGCGTAAGAAACCTTTTACAGTTGATTATACTGGTTTTGGTTGGTTATTAATCAAGAAGGGTGTGTTTGAGCATAAAGAGATGCCTTATCCTTGGTTTGCACCAAAAATGCAGATATTTGAGTCTGGTGAAGTTCAAGATATGTGCGGAGAAGACGTTTCTTTCTGCTTAGATGCAAAAGAAGCAGGATTTGAAATCTGGTGCGACCCTCGTGTACGTGTTGGACACGAAAAGACAAGGGTAATATAAGATGGAAGTCTATAACATCTACCTTAATGGCGAATTAATGCACGATAAGATAGGTAAAGACGCTATGTTTAGTCTTATGGAAGATTATGCTAAAGATTATTACCTAAATCCAGACAAAGAAGGTGTTATAGACCCTAAAAATCTCAAAATAGAAACACAAAAACTTTAATTTTACGTTATGGCAGTCAAAACTAAACAAGGATCTTGGGGATCAATGGAGTTTGTAGAAACAACTCCTAAAAAGACCGTACAAGGAAGAGGAAAACATACCAAATACTCTGCAACCTCTCGAAATAAGGCAAAAAAGAGGTATAGAGGTCAAGGAAAATAGAAAAAATCGCCCGAAAGGGCGTTTTTTTATGTCTTATATAAAATACTACATATCCTGCCTAAATAAAAAAAGAAAATAGTATTAAATATACCTTTCTATGCCTATAATACGCAAATCTAGGGCGTTTAAGGACATAAGTTTATCTTTTAAACCACATCCTGTCACTAAAGATCTTCCTATTCTGATAAATGAACGTGCAATTATCAGATCTGTTCGCAATTTGGTGGAAACAATACCCACAGAAAGGTTTTTTAACCCTGATATTGGATCTGATATTCGTGATAGCTTGTTTGAAAACTTTCATCCCACATTACAAACTATTATTGAAGATCAAATCATAGAAACAATAACAAATTATGAACCAAGAGTTGAAAATATTAATGTGCAGTTAGATCCATACACAGATCAAAATGCATTTGACGTAACAGTATTCTTTGATGTAGTTGGATTAGATATACCAACTGTATCATTTACATTCTTATTAGAACCTACCAGATAATATAATGCCATTTACCCAATATACAAGTCTAGATTTTGACGAAATAAAGGCACAGATTAAAGATTATCTTCGAGCAAACTCTAATTTTACGGATTTTGACTTTGAAGGATCTAATTTCTCAGTCTTAATTGATACTCTAGCATATAATACTTACATTAACTCATTTAATGCTAATTTATTAGCAAATGAGTCTTTCTTAGATTCAGCGACTCTGAGAGAAAATGTTATATCACTTGCTCGTAATATTGGTTATGTACCCCGTTCAAAAACTGCTGCAAGGGCATCTGTTTGGTTTACGGTAGAAGTAGAGGGTGAAGATCCAAACGTCACTACAGACCGTTTAAAGAGGGTGTATTTGAAACCAGGTTTGGTTTGTGTAGGATCGACTGGTGATACTTCATTTAGATTTTCGATAGTAGAAGCACATTCTGCACCTGCAGTGATTAATCGTATTGAAAATGGTAAGAATATCTACACTGCACAGTTTGGATCACCTGAAAATCCTTTAGAGATTATCCAAGGTACATATCTTTCAAGGACTTTTGCATATGTTCCCAATCAAGATCAAAGATTTATCTTAGATAATTCTGATATTGATAGTTCTACAATAAAAGTTTTCGTAGGATCAACCGATCAAGATGATATTGGAGCACCTATGGGTACTGAGTGGGCAATGGTTGATAATATTGTAAACGTTAATAAAAACTCTGAAATATTCTTCCTACAAGAAATAGCAGATGAAAAACATGAAATATTATTTGGTGATGGGATAATTGGTAAACCATTAGGATCAACTGCTATTGGTAAAGAAAATCTAAGTGGAACTCCACTTAGCAATGATAAAGTAACAGTTAGATATATTACTTGTGATGGTGTAGAAGGTAATGGTGCTAGTCAATTTGATTTCCAAGGTGGGTTCATGGATAATGATCCTATAATAGTTGGTGCAAATACAATAAAACCATTTAATTCAATAACAGTTAATGTTGTTCGTGGTTCTGGAAATGGTGCTGAGATAGAAAATCTTTCTTCTATTAAGTATTATGCTCCTAGATTATATTCATCACAGTATAGAGCAGTTACTTCTAGAGATTATGAGGCAATAATAGAGAGCATCTATCCTAGAACAGAATCGGTGGCTGTTGTTGGTGGTGAAGAATTAGATCCACCAAAATTTGGTAATGTACAAATTAGTATTAAACCAAAGAATGGAACCTATGTTTCAGACTTTGATAAGTTGCAAATTAAGAATAAACTTAAGAGTTATGCAGTTGCAGGAATAAATGCTGATATTGTAGACCTTAAGATTCTGTATGTTGAACTACATTCAACAGTTTACTATAACAGTGCATTTAATTCTAATCCTGCTGAATTAAAATCAAGAGTATCTTCTGCCCTTGAGACTTATGCCTCCAGTATTGATATTAATAAATTTGGTGGTAGGTTTAAGTACAGTAAGATTTTACAATTAATTGATAGAGTTGATGATTCAATTACCTCTAATATTACTAAAGTTATTATTAGAAGAGATATGAAAGTTCTTATTGATCAGTTTGCACAATATGAACTATGTTTTGGTAATAGATTCTATATTAATCCCGAAGGATTTAATATAAAGAGTACTGGATTTACAATTAGTGGTAGTAGTGACATCTTGTTTTTGACAGATGTTCCAAATAAAAAACCAGACGGATCTTTAGATGGTAGTGGTAAAGGGATTTTAAGTGCTATTACCAGAAGTCAAAAAAATGAACTTAAGGTTATTGTCAAGTCTGTAGGAATTGTTGACTATGTTAAAGGTGAAATTATTATTAATACTCTTAATATTACAAAAACAATCGCAGCAAATGATTTAATTGAGATACAAGCATTCCCAGACTCTAATGATGTTCTAGGTTTGAAGGATCTTTATCTCACATTTAACACTTCAAATACTACGATAAATATGGTGAAAGACGTTATTGCTTCTGGAGAAGATGTTTCTGGCGTTGTATTTTCAAGAGACTACTATACATCAAGTTATTCTAATGGGGAACTGGAGAGGAAGTAAAGTATGTTAGATATTGATACAAGAGTAAAATTAAATCAAATAATTGAGAATCAGTTACCTGAGTTTATAAGGGCTGATTTTCCTCTTGCAGAAGAGTTTTTGAAGCAATATTATGTTTCGCAAGATTCTCAGGGTTCTTCTGGAGATCTGCTTAATAATTTTGACCAATATCTTAAAGTTGATAACTTAACATCGGATGTTATTGCTGGTAGTTCTACTTTGAGTAGTGATATTAGTGCAACTGATACTACTATTACTTTAACCACAACAGCAACTGACACATTCCCAACAGAGGGATATCCATCTGAATATGGTTTATTAAGAATAAATGATGAGATTATAACATATACTAGTAAAACAGCGACTACTTTTAACGGATGTATTCGTGGTTTTTGTGGAATAACACAATATAATGTAGGAGTTGCTACCTATATTAATAGTCCAAATGGAGATCCTGTAGAATTTAAAAATAGTTCTCCTTCTGCACATAAATCAAATACAAAAGTCACTAATCTTAGTGTCTTATTTTTACAAGAATTTTATAAAAAATTAAAAAAACAATTTTTACCTGGATTTGAAAGTGTAGATTTTACTAACGAACTTAATGTTGGTAACTTTTTTAAACACGCTAGATCATTTTACCAGTCAAAAGGTATTGAAGAATCTGTAAAGATACTATTCAGAGTTCTTTATGGTGTTGATCCTATTATTCTAGACTTAGAAGAACGTTTAATTAAACCTTCTGCTTCTGAATATATTCGTAGGGAAGTCGTTATTGCAGAACCAATTAGTGGTGATCCATCCAAATTGGTAGGACAAACAATTTATAAGTCTACAGATTTACAGACTAATGCTTCAGTATCTGAAGTTGAACCACTAACAAGAGAAGAGAAGCTATATTACAAACTATCATTGTTTGTTGGTTTTAGTGATAGAGACTTAATTGAAGGTACATTTACAATACCAGGTAAAACTAGAGTTCTTGAATCTTATCCTGTTGGGGTTTCAACTATATCAGTTGATTCTACAGTTGGATTTGGACACACAGGAACGATTATAAGCGGTTCTAATTCAATAGACTATACTTCTAAGTCTATTAACCAATTCTACGGTTGTAGTGGCGTTACGGAGGCAATCAGTGTTGGTTCGGATATTAGATCAGATGAAGTTATTTTTGGTTATGAGGATGGAGATACTCTAAACAAAACTGAATTAAGAATTACTGGAGTTTTATCAGGATATGAAGGATTGAGTGATATCTCTCTAGTAAATCAAGGAGAGAGTATTTTTGTTAAAAATGTTGGCGAATCTATAGAAAATGTATCTGATCCAACTTACAAAGAAATATTTGCAAACTCTTTTATATACAATACAAGTTGTAGGTATCAAATTGATAGTATTAATGGATCTACTTTTAATTTCAAAAGTACTATTGACAAGTCAAGTTTAAAGATCGGAGATACTGTTGAAATATTAGAAAGAAATAGTAATACAAAAGTTGCTGACGTTAATGTTTCAGATTTAGATTCTTCTAATAATAGTATAATAGTAAGTGGATTATTTACTCTTAATTCTCTAAAGGAATATGATATTAGAAGAAAGATAAAGAAAGTAACATCTTCTGGAGTTTCTCTTAGAGAAGGAAATGAATCTTATATTGGTGATGTTTTAAATGTTTATGTTGATGGTGAGAAAGATGGATATGTTGCTTCTAACTCACTTCCTAGTTATGATTTGGATAATAGTATTCAGATTAATAGAGATGTTATATCTGCTGGAACAAACACATATGGACCTTTTACAGTCGAATGTGATCTAGGAAACAGTCAATGTCCACAGTTTAGAGCACCAGGACTTCATAATGATGATGAAATAAAAGCCATCGGTTCTAGTGGGCAATTAATAAGAGATAATGGATTTCACTCATTAACACTTGATGAACCTTCAACATTTTTAACAGGAGAATCTATAGTTTATAGTTCTGATGTTGGATCTAATGATTATCCAGGATTAGAAACTGGAAAAGTATATTATATTGAAGTTAGATCTTCCGATAAGAGAAAGATTAGATTATATAATTCAATAACTCAAGTTGGTTCAGATGCGGATTATATTAGAATAGGTGTTTGTGCTGAAACAGATTCCCACACATTCGTTAAAGAAACTCAATATGGAAAGAAATTAGGTTCTAATAGAATATTAAGGAAGTTTCCACTATCACAAGATTTATTTGTTGCAGGTAAAGATGAAGTTCCTTCTAGAGAAATTGGAATATTAATTGATGGAGTTGAAATAAGAACACCAATATCAGAAGACTATATGTATTATGGTCCAGTTGAGGATATTGCAGTATATAATGGTGGTGATGGATATGATGTTGCAAATCCACCAAAATTAGTAGTACAGAAAAGTCATAATAATGGCGATACTGCACTTGTAGAACCAGTTATTATTGGATCTGTTAAGAATATATTTGTAGATCCAAGTGATTTTGATATTGATAAGGTAGTTTCTATCTCCTTAGAAGGTGGTAATGGTGGTGGATGTATATTAGAACCGATTGTAAGACAAAGGTTTAGGGAAATAAAATTTGATAGTAGAGATACATTTTTTGCAGGTGGTATTTCAATTGAAAATGAAACCATAACATTTACAACAAATCATAATTTAGAAACTGGAGAAACTGTTTATTATAGTAGTAATGGCAACCCTGAGATGGGTATTGGTGCTGCATATGATACTACAAATACTGCGACTGGAACATTATCTAATGGTGCTCCATATGTAATACGTAAAGTAAACGAAAAAACCGTTACCTTGTATAATAAGTATGATGATGCAATTGGTATATCTGGTATCAATACTATTGGATTCTCAACTTCAACTAAAGCAAGTGGTATTCATAAGTTTAGAACAGGACTTAAAAACTATTTGTATGATGTTAAAGTCTTAGAATCTGGAAGTGGTTATTCTTATAAGAAAATTAACGTAAATCCTACAGGAATTGCAACAGGACACGCAAAAATAGAATATAAGAATCATGGATTTAATGATGGTGATATTATTGAATATTCTCCTACAGTAGGTCTTGGAACTACAGTACCTAAAGCAATTGATGGATTAGATTCGTCAAAAATATATAAAGTTTTGAAAGTTGATGAAAATTCTTTCAGATTAGCTGATGCTGGATATGCTAAAACTATATCATCAGTAAATTATGATAGGCGTGAATATGTTGGATTAGGATCAACTGGTACTGGATATCAAACATTCAAATATCAAGATATTACAATAAAATCTGATATAAGTTTTAGTGGTATAACTTCAGAAACAAATCTAGAAAATTACAAATATACATTTACTCCTATTGTTACTGGAACTATAAGTAATGTTCATATCTATGATCACGGTTCAAAATATGGAACAACTGTTTTAAATCACCATAAAGACCCTGTAGTAAGCATACAAAATGGAAAAGAATCTGAATTGGGTCTAAGTGTCGTTGAGGGCAAAATTGCCGATGTTCAGGTTTTAAATAAAGGAAAGGAATATTATTCATCACCTGATATTATCGTAGAAACTACTGGAATAACAACCACTGGTGTATATGGTAATGGTGCTATCTTAAGACCAGTTATAAAAGATGGTAGATTAGATTCTGTTATTGTAATTAATTCTGGAATTGGATATACTGCTGGTCAGGTTAATGCATATGCTGTTTCTAGAGGTACAAATGCATTACTTGATTCTAGAGTTAAAAGAAATATTATTGACAACATAAACAGGGGTCAAAGTAATTATAGTCTAGATTCTATAACAGGAGATCTTAATTTAAGTATTATTGGATATAATCAAACTATTGCGGATTCTTTTGGTGACAATGGAACTAAACATTCTCCAATAATTGGATGGTCTTATGATGGCAATCCGATATATGGTCCTTATGGATTTACAGATCCTTCAAAACTAGGTCCTACAGTTGGTATTGTAACATCTGGATATGTTTTAGATCAGATTGGAATATCTACTTTATCTTCTTCTGGTCTTAGACCTGATTATGATACGTATCCAGCAGGATATTTTACCAATGATTGGGTTTATGATGGTAGTGGACAACTTGATAAGCATAATGGTAGATATTGCAAAACACCAGAATTTCCTAATGGTGTTTATGCATATTTTGCTGGTATATCAACCAGTGCTCAAACCAATCAAATAGTACCAAAATATCCATATTTTATTGGTAATACTTATCGTTCACCTTTTATATCATCAAATACAACATTAACACAAGATTTTGATTTCAATACTAGCAATCTTTCTAGAAATACTTTCCCATATAAAGTTGGTGAAGAATTTGCAAATAATGATTTCATTGTAGAATCTAATGAGTTCTTAAGACAACTCAGTACTGTTGAATCCGTAACAACTGGTTTAGTTGATGAAATACAGGTTTTGGACGGTGGTAAGGATTATATGGTTGGCGATTTTACAGTATTCGACAATGAAGGTACAAATGGTTCTGGTGTTAGAGGTTTAGTCAAATCTATATCAGGTATTGGTGTTTCTAGTATTGAAACTCAGATTGATAAATTTGAGAATGCAGTCTTTGTATGGGAATCGGAAAATAAGGTATCAGCAAATTATTATCCATTCATCGATGTAAATGATAAAGATTCTGTTGCTATTTCTGGACTTAGTAGTTCTATTGTTAGATTAACAGATTCCTTCAGTGTTGGAGTTAAGACAGATACTATTGGATTAGCAAAAACAATGTCTACAAATAATCTTGTAGGTGGTGTTGTTGAGGATATTTACGTTAATATTATTCCAAAAACAGTATCAATTGGATCATCTTTACGAATTAATGACGATGAAATTGTTCAAGTACTAAACAAGTTTGATCTTGGATCAATTTTAAGAGTTAAAAGATTTGGTGTAGGTGTTGCACATAGTTATAGTTCTAGAATAGATGTTTTAAATACAAAAATTGATATACCAGTTAGAGTTAAAAAGTTTGAATCTAGAGTTAACGATAAAGTATTCTTTAATTCTAAGCAATCAGTTGGTTTAGGTCTTACTGTTGGTGGTGGTATAAGTGTTGATTATACGGTTGGAGAAACTACTACAGAAGTTCCTATTCCAACTAGAGCAATATATCTACCAGATCATCCATTTAAAACTGGACAGAAATTAACATTTAAGAAGAAAGGCACAGCAACTTCTTTACTTGTAGGTGAATCTGAAACTTCAAATGATTTATTCAATTTACCTGATGTAACTACAAATATTTTTGATGTATATGCAATTAATAGAGGTCAGAATTATGTTGGACTTGTTACTGTAGTTGGTGCAGCTTCAACTTCAGAAGGATTATTCTTCCACGGAAATGGTAGTGATGATTTTGAATATTCATTAGAAACACAATATGATCAAGTTATTGGTGATATTGATAAGATTGTTTCAACAATAACTACAAAAATAGGTGCTGCTGATACTACTACACATAATTTACAAACTGGGGATAGAGTTTCATTAACTGTAACTCCAAATACTGTTGTTGGATTGGGTAGTACTTCTCCATTGACATTATCATTCAATGAAGAATTTCAGAAATTAGTAATTAATGAAGTTACATTTGCAAATACTGATATTAATACCTCTGATAATACTATTACAATTAATAATCATGGATATAAAACTGGTAATAGAGTTCTTTACAGTAGTAACCAAAGAGCAACTGGTAAGGAACCTTTTAATAATTCTGTAGAAGATCTAAATGGTTGCTATTTTGTATATGAAGTAGACTCAAATAAGGTTCAATTGGGTAAAACCTTAATAGATGTTGAAGTTGATCCACCACAATTAATTGATATTAAAACTACTGGTGGTTCTGAACATACATTCGGATTAGTTAATCCTCAAATTGAAGTTATTAAAAACTCAAGATTAACATTTGGTGTTGGTAGTTCAACTTTAAATGGATATGATTTGAAATTCTATTATGATCAAGATTTCAAAAATGAGTTTACTAGTGTTGGTACTGGTGTTACATTTAACGTAATAAGTTCTAATGGTGCTATTGGAATAGGTTCGACTGCTACAAAATCTATTGCATATACAGATTCAACCCCCTCTCGATTATACTACTCTTTGAGTAAAGGTGGATATATCAGTACAGCAGATAAATTAGTAGATAATTATTCTGAAATTAAGTTTATTGAGAGTGAATATACAGGTGAGTATAATGTTCTTGGTATAACCTCAGATACTTTCCAAGTATCTCCTTATTCAGTTCCTTCTGTATTGGCATATAAAGAAGATCAATGCGAAGTTATTAAGTATTCTACAGAATCTAAAACTGTAATTGGTCCTATTAATGAAATAAAAGTAATATCTAAGGGATTTAATTATAAGGCAGTTCCAAAATTTAAACGTGTTTCTAGTAATGCTGGAGAAAATGCTAATATTGTTGCTCTATCAACATCAATAGGTAGAATAAATGAACTTAGAATTATTGATATTGGATATGAGTATGCATCTGATAAGACATTAAGTCCAGAAGCATTTGTACCACCAATAATTAGAATTGATAACCTTGACACTGTAGAATCAGTAAGAGTAGTTGATGGTGGTAAAGAATATCTAAGTCCACCTGATATTATCGTTTATGACCCAGGTACTGATTCAATTGTTGATAGTACTTCATTAGTATCTAAAACTCCTAATCAATCAATATCTGAAGTTGAAGTAATAGCACCAATACAAGGTCTCAATTCAATTAACCATAGAATTGTTGCAATTAACAATTCAAATGGAGTTGGTATTAACTCTATGACTGGTGGTGGAACTGGTATAGTTACTTGTGTTTTGAATACTCCTATTGATGGATTTGCAGTTCCACCATTTAATGTTGGTGATGATATCTTTGTTGAAGGTATTGAATTATTTGGCGAATCTGGTATAGGAACTCAGAGCAACTCTGGTGTTGGGTTATCATCTGAAGGTGATGGATATAATTCTGCAAACTATCAATATAGATTCTTTAAAGTTGATGACTTTATAAACACAAATCCAGCAATTTTAAAGTATAATTTGATTGGATTAACTACAAATCCAGGTATTGCTAAAACTTTCCAATCTGGATATGCAAATATTGTTAATAGATCAAAATATCCTGTTCTAGAATCTGTTCAGGTGAGAGGAAAGTATGTTATTAATGAAAAATTATTTGTATTAAGAGGTAATGATTTTGTTGAGAGGGATATAAAGGTAGTAGATGTTAGAGATGATTATATTAAGATAGATGGTAAGTATCAATTAAAAATTGGTGATAGGATCAAAGGTAGTGTAAGTGATGTTACTTCTTCTGTAATTGGACTTACTGAAAATAAAGCTAAATTTAAAGTTAACTATTCTAATCGTCAAGATCAGGGATGGACTGATAATGTAGGTAAAATTAGTGAAGATCAACAAGTAATTCCAGATAATGATTATTATCAGAATTTATCATATTCTGTTAAGAGTAGTATTGCTTGGGATACTTTTGTAGATTCTTTAAACAGAACAGTGCATCCTGCAGGATTAAAGAACTTTGCAGATGTTAGTATTGGATCTACAGTAAATGTTGGGGTTTCTTATGGTTCAACTACTAATAATGTTGTTATATTAGATGTTTTAAATGAGAGAAGAGTTGATACTATTAATAATTATGATCTTGCTTTAGATTATGATGCTAGGGGAGAAAAATCAAAATTTATCCAATTTGAAAATAAAAAATTAGCTGACTATACTAAGTGTAAAACAAATAGGGTTCTTATTCATGATGATATCAGTCCACTATTCTCAAGTAAAGGAGTACAGGATTTATTTACTGAGGTAGAAGAAGTAACTAAGAACTTTAGCAAATATCTTATACAGATTGTAGATCCAGATACTTTTGATGTACAAATAAGTGATTTGGTTGTATTAACATCAACTAACAATGCATATTTGATCGAAAAAACTAGTGACTATACCAATATGAAATTGGGTGAATTTACTGCAGATTCAGATTCATTCAATAGAAAAACATTAAGATTTGATCCAACTGAAAAATATAATAAAGATCATGATATAAAGGTTCTTAAGACCTCATTCAATTCAACTGTAGAATCTACTGGAACTAATAGTATTGGTTCTATAGATCTAATAAACACTAATGTTGGTATTGGTACTACAACAATTGGGTTTACTACCACAACAATAGCAGAGTTTGATGTTAATGACTTTAATGGATTTACTGCTAGTGTTCTATTACAGGATGATATAACTAAGGAATTGAGTTACAATGAAGTAACTGTTGATTTTGATGGAACAAATACTTATTACGCTGAAGTTTATAGTGATAGTTTAACTTTCAGTTATAGTTCTAGTAATATTGGGGTACTTACAGCAAAATATGATTCTGGAAAAGTCTACTTTAACTGCGAAAACGATACTATCAGAAAAATAAATGTTAACGCAAGTATTGTTGGATTAGGTACAACGACTGCAGGAATAGGAACTTATAGATATGCGGTTCCTGGTCAACCAGTGGGTGGAGAAAGAAGTGTAAGATTGGAATCGACATATAATACTGGAACTTCAACTCCTATACCAGTAACAACTATTAATAAGTATATTGATAGTTCTGTTAAATCACTTGTTAGAGTTTCTGCTACTGGAGATTCTGCTATACATGAATTGGTAGTTCTTCAAGATGAGGGTCAAGCAACGACTATTCAATATCCATATACTGGTGCTTCTGCTACAGGTATAGGTACTTTTGGTGCTGTTACTTCTGGAGATGATGTAACTATTAATTTCTATCCAGATGCTACTCAAACTAATTTAGTTGAAGTTCAAGCATATAATCAAATTTTCTATACTCCAAATGATTTTGCAAATGAAGCACCTGCTCTCGTTGTAGGACCAGTAGATAAGGAAGTATTTTTAACATCATATGATGGTGTTAATGGATCTAGGGCAAATAAAATTAATTTTGACATAAAATATGAAAATATACCAATTTATAGTAAAACATTTAATCCTGCAGATTCAACCCAATTAGATCCTGTAACTGGTACATTTACTATACCAAGTCATTTCTTTAATACTAATGAAGAATTAATTTACACTCCAAAATCAACTTTCATAGGAATTGGGGCTACTGCTGTTAGTATTGGTACTACAGAGATTAGTTCTGGTGTAACTACTGATATAATGCCTTCTACAGTATTTGCTAAGGTTATTAGTGAAAATAAATTCCAGTTATTCAGTAAGAAAGAGTATATTACTGCTGGTGTAGCAATAACATTCACTGGTATAGGTGAAGGTAATGCTCATACAATTGAGATGAATGAAAAATTGAGCAAAACTGTCATTGGTCTTGATGGTATAGTTCAACAACCAATATCATTTACTGCTATTAATCACACATTAGAATCTAATATTGGTGCAGCAACATCTCAATTTGTTCTTAGTGGTATTAGTTCTATTCAACCAAGAGATGTATTGAAGATTGATAATGAGTATATGAAGGTAGAACAGGTTGGGTTCTCAAGTCTTCCTGAAGGAACTATTAATGATTCTACAGACGTTTCTCTTGGAATATGTACTTTACCTGTTGTTAGAGTTGGTAGAGGTGCTCTTGGAATAGGAGCAACTCCACACAATTCTTCATCAAATGCTAGAGTTCATAGAGGTTCATTCAATATTGTTGATAATACTGTATGGTTCCTAGAAGCACCTAAAGGTAATACAAGAGAAAGAAGAAATGTAACAAATCTACCTTACGTTAGAGCAGAATTTAGCGGAAGAACCTTCTTGAGACAAAATTATGATACTAATATGGTATTTGATGATATTTCAGATCAGTTTACTGGAATAGGCAAAACTTATACTTTAACTAAAAATGGTTCCAATGTATTAACTGGTGTCAGTAGTGCTATTGGGAATGGTATTTTGTTTATTAACGGAGTATTCCAAACACCATTAACTATCAACAATGCAGGAAATAATTATGAGTTTACTGCAGATACTAATGCTGGAATAACAAGTGTTGTTTTCACAGGTATTAGTTCTGCAAACGGTGAAATGATGCAGTCCGAGTTTGATATTAATCAGAACCAATTACCAAGAGGTGGTATTATTGTTTCTATGGGATCAACTCCAGGACTTGGATATGCTCCTCTTATTGGTGCTAAAACAAAACTAGAAGTAACTAATAATAGTAATTTATTCGCTGCTGGTTCAATTAGTAATGTTGTTGGTGTTGGAACATCTTCCAAATATACTTTAGGTATTCAGACAGCTGCGTATGACTTTAATACTGGAATTATAACAGTTACAACTAACAATGTTCATGGATTTGCTTTAGGATATCCTGATACTGTTAAATTAAAGGGATTAGAATTTGCTTGCCCAACTAATGCAGTTGGTACACCTACTTCAGGTACAACATACGATCCATCAACAGGTAATTTAGAAATAACAATTTCTAATCATGGACTTACAAATGGTGATTCAATTAAACTTGAGAAAGAATCTATAACATTTAGTTGTAATTATGGTGGTGCTACAGGTTCTGCTGCTGAGAAGGCATATCCTAGAGAAACTGATCCTGCCTATGATACGTATCTAACAGTTTCTAACGTGACTACGAATACATTTAGGGTCAATGTATTGTTAGGAACAACACCAACCAATACAGATGCACATACGTTCGTTTCAGCGACTACTGATAGTGTTCGCACTCTTAATTATGTTGGATTAACAACTACTATCTTCCAAGATCATGAACGTCCATTAAATCTAATAGGTATTGTATCTGAAAGAACATTTGAAGTTAATGCTGGTATCTGTACTATCAATCATATTTTCCAAAATAGTCCAAATGCATATGCTTATGAGTTTTATGGTGATTTAACTGCAGGATCTGGATATAGAAATCCAGTTGCAATTGGTGTTACTGATATAGAATTTGCACATAAGTTTGTTACTTCTGCATCTAACGCAATTACTGCAGATAATACAGATCAATACACACCTACAGCAGCAAATTATAATTCTGCAACTGGTGATCTAGTTTTAACTTTAGATCATAATCTTAAAGCAGAAACAAAACATACAGTAGAGACTGCCTCATATGTTGCTTCTACTGGTGTATTAACTGTAACTATAACTGGTCACGGATTCAGTAATAATGATTGGGTTAAGATTGCTGACCACTCTATATCATTTACTTGTGATATGGACGGTGATGCTTCTGTTCATTCATATCCTCGTCCTTCAGATCCATATAGTAATAAGTGGTTACAGGTTGCTAATAAGACTGATGATACATTTGAACTTAATGTAGGATCATCCCCAGAAGTACAATTCACACCAACTGATGCTAAGTATGATCCAGTTACAGGTTTAATGGAATTGACTATTGGATCTCATACATTGAGTCCAGGTACTAGTGTAAAACTTGCTACAAACTCTATAGGATTTACTTGTGATGTTGATAATAACACCACTACAAAGACATATCCTCGTTCATCTGATCCTTATAACAATACTGCTATTAAGATTGAGTCTGTAACTTCTACAACTATTACTGTACAGGTTCTTTCTACACAACCATCCACCAATATTACAAAACATACTTTTGTAAGTGCAAATCCAAACGCAGTAACTACTGGTGGAAACTATACACACGATTTTGATTCATCAACACCAAGTGGTTTATCTAGAGCAGAAAATACTATTCAGATTACTACAGATTCATTAACATTTACGTGTTCTAGAGATAATCATCTAGGAAATCATACTTATCCACGTTCTACTGATCCAGCTGCTGGTGCAACTATTGGTGTAGCAGCAACAACTAATACAACTATTACTATTAATGTTGGTTCAGGTGGTGGTGGAGGTACTGGTGCTATTGTTACTGCAAATGTTGCCCCAAATAGACATAAGTTTGTAAGTGCATCAGTAGGTGTTGTAACTGATACAAGTAATAATTCTTATAATGTTACTGATGCTGATTACAATCCAGAAACAGGAGAATTAACTTTAACTAGCAACAGTCATGGATTTGTTGGATATTCTACTATTACCCCAACAAATGCTGCTTATGCACCATCTACTGGTGTATTGACACTTACAAAGAACGGTCACGGATTTAATGTTGGTGATCAAGTTCTTATTCAAGATAAT
>MDSV01136336.1_pt1 | contig 16204 bp, 15 predicted proteins | sample 810851 | NCBI WGS metagenome assembly MDSV01 (sample SAMN05326640, study PRJNA326480) | marine metagenome | isolation source: seawater | place: Atlantic Ocean: North East | collected 2012 | reverse complement strand
ACATTCAATTTGGTGCAACTTTCAATATGGCTCACTCCCTTAACCAAATGATGCACTTGAGACCTAGGAACAAATTCGAAGATCTTGGTAACTGTTATCTAGTCGGGGGAGGCACTCACCCTGGTAGTGGTTTACCCACTATTTATGAGTCTGGAAGAATAGCTGCAAATATGATTTCTAAAAGACATGGCGCTGTTTTCGTGTCTAAAAACACTCAAACTTAATATTATATAATGAACTGGATCCAATTCGGGCGACTCATCCGCTCCATCTATTCCCATAATGGTAAATTGCCGGACCTTGATTGGATTCAGAAGCAGGGTTTGCTTGCGGTTAAATTAGGTCAGGTGCATGCACTTCGATCAGACTTTTTAGAGCCAGCCAAATGTGAGCACCTCTCTAAACTTTTCAGGAATAATCATTCTATGGGCTCTGAGGATTTCCTCAATTTGGTGGAGTCGACTGCAGTACCAGAATTTATTAGTAACTTTGAAAGTATTGAGCCCAAAGCACTTGCTTCTGCGTCAGTGGGTCAGGTTCATATTGGTATACTGAAAGACGGGAACAAAGTAGTTATTAAAGCTGTAAAAAAAGACGTTAGAAAAAACTTCAAGAGAGATGTTTCTAGTGTTCGAAATCTCTTCAAGTTTATTTCATTTTTTTATAGGAAACTCAAAAGAGTTGGTAACCCAGAGGCAATTTTGAATGACATTGAAGAATATACTCTTAGTGAGCTTGATCTAAAAAAAGAGGTAGAGGGTGTGAAAGTTCTTTCTTCAATTAAAGAAGAGGACAAGAATCTTTATGACTTTTCAAAGGTGGATTTTGCTAATGTTTATGAGCCCCTTTGTAACGAAAATGTGATGGTCAGTGATTTTATACCTGGACCTAGTCTTGATGAACTCATAGATGAAGGGAAACTTGAATACAATACACTTTTGGAACTGTTTAAAGTTCATGGCTACTATATGTTTTGTAAGGGAATTTTCCATGGTGATCTTCACCCAGGAAATGTTTTAGTTGATGAGGCTCAAAGTAGATTCTATTTCATTGATACGGGATATATTGGCCGAGTTAATTCAAAGATAAGGAAAGGGCTATTTTACTTTTTTAAATCGCTTACGGAAAATGATTTCAATAAAGCTGCAAATTCCCTTAGCGAAATGGCAGAGGTTCCTCTTACTGGGGCAGCTATGGAAAAATTTAAACTAGACCTCGTCGATCTTTATAAAGACTTTCCAGGAAAAAGCGTTTCTGAGATTAGTCTCACTCGACAAATGATGGAAACAATTAAACTTGGAGTTGAGACAGGCATGTCTTTTCATCAAGGGATTTTCGCAATAGTTCGAAGTTTAATGTATCTTGATGGAATGGTTCTGAGGTGTAATCCTGACGCAGTTCTTATGGAAGACATCAAACCTTTCATTGATGATTTTGATAAATACTTATAGTTATTCAAATACAGTAATCGTCTTCCTTTCCTTCAACGGGTACCAAGATTGAATAGCATTGGCTAATTCTTGTACTTTTTTAGGATTATCTTTCGCTAAGTTTATCTTCTCGTGAGGATCTAAGTTCAGGTCAAAGAGTTGAGGCCTCTTTTCGTTTCTTGGATGAGTTGATTTATAACGGTTCACTTCTCCGTCATAAGTAAGAAGAAGTTTCCATTTATGTTTAATAGCCCATCTGAACAATAGGCTAGCTTCGGGCTTATTAAGATCAGCAATGTCATGAGCAAAGCTTTCACCAAAGATAGTATCTCTCTTGATAGTGTTCCGGTTTTCAAGATTAGGTAATAGATTAATGCCAGGTAAGTTCTCTGGAGTTTTTGCTCCTGATGCTGCAAGTATGGTTGGTACGATATCTATACTGCTAACTAATTCATTACGTTCTTCGGGCTTCATTTTTGAAGGCCATCTGAACATGATTGGAGTTCTTATACCGCCTTCATAGGGAGTCTGCTTTGATCTTGCATCATAACCCCCGCGATTTGGATTTTGGATCCATCCGTTATCGGTAACGTAGATGACTAACGTGTTCTTGCGATCACCATTTTCATCAATAATTTTTAGTAAATCTCCACAACTTTCATCGAACCATTCACACATAGCATAATATTTTGCTAGGTGAATAGATCTACCATCCTTGTTATACTTTTTGAGGAGTCTTTGTGGAGGATTGTGGGGGGTGTGTGGAAGGAATGGAGCATACCAGAGAAAGTATGGTTTCTTTTCCTTTTTGGCTATATCAACAAAATCCTTAATCGGCTTCATTCCTGTACGACCAATCTTTAAACCATCGTCGCCGTGTCTACCTCCTGGCTGAGGGAAACCCCTAGTCATGCCATGGGTAAAACCTGCTCTTTTATGATTTCCTTCCCAATACTTGCCACTTTGATGACTTAAGTAATTTTTTGTAGAAAGTAGTTCTGGAAGTGTATCAAAATTATCAATGAAGGAGATTATTTTAGACCGCCTTTCATTGTAAAGTTTTGAATTGCGTTCTGCATATTTAGGAGAAGGATCATTACCAGTAATTTTATGAGTTGAGGCATAATGTCCTGTAAGAAGTGTCGCGAGTGAGGGGCGGCATAATGCAGTTGGTACATACCCTCTTTTGAAAAGAACACTCTCGCTAGCAAGTTCATCAATATGTGGTGTTTTAATATTTGGGTGCCCCATGAAACCATAGTCAGTCCATGCCTGATCATCTGAGATGATAAGAACAATATTTGGACTAGAGGCCGCTACCACTGAAAGCATTGCCATATAGATGAGGAGTAAAATGTGCATCTTAACTTTATGGCATATACCAGTAAAGAAATCGAGTTTTTTCCAAGTGTCTATAATGTTAGAAATAATAAAAAGTTATTCTTCTTTTCGTGAGAAGAGAAAATTTCCAATCCAAGCTCCAGTTAAAGCGCCACAACAAGGGGCTACTACGTAAACAGTTAGCCAACCAATTCCGTTATGAGTGAATGGAAGGTTTCCCCAACCTGCAATCGCCGAGAAAAACCTTGGAGCAAGATCTCTTGCAGGATTAAATCCTGCTTGTGTTAGCGGGGCAAAAACGCATATCAGTGTTGTTAATGCCATTCCGATCGCGACTGGTGTCATTGGACCAGGTCCGGATTTATTTTCTTTTGCCGTAAAACCGAAAATGACTAGAGCCAATAAGAGTGTCCCTAGAAACTCAGCACAAAAAGCATTTAACTGAGATACTGGTTTTGAGTAGTATTCACCAAACATTCTTGCGGTAGCAACGCTTTCAGCTTCTCCCCTAGTGATCTTATTTAATTCTTCAAATTGAAGTATCTGACTTTCAAAAAGAAAGAAAACTGTAGCAGCTGCAATGAATGCCCCTAAAAGTTGCGCTACAAAGTAGGCAGGAATGCGACGCTTGGGAAAGTCTGCTTGAAAAGCAAATGCCAGTGTGATGGCGGGATTAAAATGGGCTCCACTATGATGTGCTGTTATGAAAATTGCACAGGCTAAGCCTAAACCCCAAACCGCTGCAATCTGAAAAATACCTGTAGTAGCGTCACTGGTAATTGTTGCTGCCACGATCCCCAAGCCAAGGAATACCATGATAAAGGTTCCAATTACTTCGCAGGCAAACCACTTAGGCATTTTCTTATAGTGAATTATGAATTTCCTGCCCGGATTCCAGATGAGTAGGCTTCGAATACCAGCCTAATTTCGTCTCTGACTTTTCTAAAGACTTCCATGATTTCGTCTTCACTTCCTTCAGCATGTGCAGGATCTTCAAAGCCCCAATGATGACGGTGAGATTGGCCTGGGTAATTAGGACATGCTTGGTCGGCATTGCCACAGACCGTAATGACTGTATGAATATCTTGATTAAGAAAATCATTCATATGTTTTGATGTGTGTGATGAGATATCGATTCCGATTTCATTCAGAGCAGTAATAGCTTTTGGGTGAACATAGCCTGAAGGGTTAGAACCGGCACTAGCCACCTCGATTAAGTCTGAGGCGGCATTACGAAGAATTCCTTCTGCCATATGACTGCGACAAGAATTGCCGGTACAAAGAATGAGGACTGTAGGTTTAGACATTGAATATATAATTTAGGATGGGCAACACGCCGCTGAAGTATCCATAGCGTGTAATCTTTTTATATCAGTTTTAAATATTGGGTCTTCGCTGCTTAGGTCTTGTAGACATTTGAGATTTTTTTCGAGAATTGGATTAGCGTTTTTTGTGATTTGATAAATCATCCAGTTAGCTTTTCTCTCTGATTCTACCAAGTCATGAGCCTTCAAGTAGGCCAGGTGCTTAGATATTTTAACTTGGGATTCATCTAATATTTCCTGTAGATGGCAGACACAAAGGGCTCCATCGCTTAAAAGATTAAGGATTCTTAAGCGGGTCTTATCGCAAAGGCAGCGGTAAACTTGGCACAACTCATCGGAGTTCATGATATCATATTCCTATAAAAGTATATACCTGTAAAGGAATATAATAGATATAAGTTTAATAATACTTCAAATGCCAACCACTGAATCGTATTATTAGTCTTTGGCTTGGTGTTTCTCAATCCAAGCTGGATACTCCACTTCTAAGAGACTTTCCGGCCATCTGCCTCCAATCCATAGGTGGCCGATGCGCTTGGCGTGACTCAGTTCCGAAAGTTTATATTTAACTTTTCCTTCCTCAATGAACATGGGCCGATTGGTGCCGATTTCGTAGTAGCGTGCCCAGATTGGCGATGCGCTTGGATCAGCAATGATTTTTCGGTCTACGCCTCCCGGCAGGGAATCGTCTTTGAAATTATAGATTTGAACACCAGTGATTTTAACTTGATGGAACCATTTTGCTGCACTTGATATTGCATCAATAATTTCGGGTGAAGGTTTGTCGATGGTCATTAGATATTTAACTACACCGACACTCTCTGCTCCTGAAAGGGATGGGTTTTCAGAAATACGGCCTTGAGCTGGCTCGAAGGTTTGTTGGTCATGCTGTTGGCACCAGGCAGTTTTTTTTCCTCTTACTATGATTTGGCATTTGAGAATACATTCACGGCCCTTAGTTACTGCGGTTTGACATTTTTTCCGAAGTCTCTCGTCGGCGAGATTATAATAGAAACGTCGTTGTGCTACATCGTCAAGGATCGTAATGGCTCCAATCATGGCGCTATCGTTAAATGTGATTCGGCTAGAGTATCCTGGCCTGAGAGGATAGAATTGTGGCCAACCACCGTTTGGATACTGTGCCTCAAGTAAATAGCGAATACCTTTAAGGAATCCATCTTTATACTTTTGTTGACCTGTTGCAGCGTGGACTTTGGCGAGAAAACGCATTTCAGACCAAGTTGCATCATTATCTAAAGTGCATGGATACTTGAGCTCTTGGAGTGACTCTTTGTGCTTTTTTTGTTCCTCTTTACTGAGTACATCGATAGCGGCGTTTCCCGAGGGATGGATATTGCTATCGTTTTTGTACCAACCGCCTAGATCAGACTGAAAGTAGAGTACGTTGTCGCCAATACGCTTTGCTTCGTGAGTTTTGTACCAGACTTTTTCCTGATTCGCACACTCACGCCATGATATAGCACTGGCCGAAGGGGTAACGAGCCAGCAGCATATGACTAGCTTAATAAACTGCATTTGTTTTGAAAAGTTGAGCCTTTCTATTGAGATGTCTCGTCTCATATGCACACTGTAAAGGTTTGTGTATTGCCTTAGAAGCGATTTCGGCTCACTTTTGCAAAGTAATAAATGAAAAGATCATATATTCAACTTATTCTATCTTATTCTATAGTGCTTAATACGTTATTTTGTATTAGTTTTTCTTATTCTTCGCTCGCATTATCTGAAGAGAAAAGCATGCCGAATATTCTTTTTATTCTCGCGGATGACTTGGGATACGGAGATGTTGGTTGCTATAATCCTAAGTCGAAGGTACCAACTCCTCATCTAGATCAGCTGGCACTTGATGGGATTCGATTCACTGATGCACACAGTCCTTCTACCGTGTGTACTCCGACAAGGTATTCTATATTAACTGGTCGAATGGCTTTTCGTACAGGAATGAAAGGTGTTTTTACGGGGGTCGGTGGACCTTGTATGATTGAAGAAGACAGGATGACTATTGGGGGGATGCTTCAGGAGCAAGGATATGAAACGGCTCTTTTTGGGAAGTGGCATGTCGGTATGACTTTTTATGATAAGAAAGGGGAAGCTATAAATAAAAATGGTTTAGAGGCAGTTAAGAGAATTGATTATTCTAAAGCTATACCGGATGCACCTATTCACCGAGGATTTGACTATTTCTTTGGCAGTGTTTGTTGTCCGACTACAGACTGGCTTTATGCTTTTATTGATGGAGACAGGATTCCTGTGCCTCCAACAAAGATAATTGATCGGGGTCCGCTTCCTAAGCATCCTTATTCGCAAGATAATCGACCGGGCATGATTGCTCCAGGATACAAAATGGAGGAAATTGATTTACAGTTTCTTGATAAGAGTTTGTTGTTTCTTGAGCAACACGCTAAGACTAAGAAGGACACTCCTTTCTTTTTATTCCACTCAACGCAGGCAGTACATTTACCTTCTTTTCCCGCGAATCAATTTAAAGGTAAAACAAAGGCGGGGCCTCATGGTGATTTTATATTTGAACTCGATTATATCGTTGGAAAGCTTATGACTGCGCTTGATGATTATGGGTTAACCGATAATACATTAGTCATTTTTTCCAGTGATAATGGCCCAGAAGTTCCAACGGTTCTTTCAATGAGAAAAGATTATAATCATGATGGGGCGAGGCCGTGGAGAGGTGTTAAAAGAGATAATTGGGAGGGGGGGCATCGTGTGCCTTTTATTGCGCGTTGGCCAAAAAAAATTAAGCCGGGGACCACTAGTTCTCAGACGCTTTTATTGACTGATTTAATGGCTACCTTTGCTGCGATTACTAATACAAAAGTGCCTTCTAATGCAGGTGAAGATAGTGTGAATATGCTTCCTGCCTTATTCGGACGGGATGAAGAAATGCCGATAAGAGAATACACTTTGCACCAGACTATAAGTTTGGATTTAGCCATTCGTAGAGGTCCATGGAAATATCTCGATCATAAAGGTTCGGGAGGGAATAATTATAATCGATCCGGCCGATGGGGAATGAAAGAATACATGGTGCCTGAGAAAGCTCCGCTAGCACCTGGGCAACTATATAATCTTAGTACTGATCCCGGGGAGACCGAAAATCTGTATTATAAAAAGCCAGAGATTGTTAAGGAACTAAAAGATAAGCTAGAGGAATTTAAAAAGAGTGGTCGTAGTGCGCCGCTTTCTTAAAATTTCTAAAGCCCAAGATAGAGATCCCTACCTTTTGCCAGAGCTGCTATTTTTCTGTCTGCGATACTTCTTTTTAACATCCAAAAACCACAGTCTGGGTGTATATATTTAACTCTTCCCTGACCTAGGGCAGTTTCAGCTTTTTCTATTGATTTAGCAATGTCTTCTGGAGTCTCAATGTGATTCACCTTAATGTCTACGACACCAATACCAATGCCGATTTCAGGTTTAATTCCTTTCAATGCTTCAAGATCATCATCTGGGCGATGAGCAAGCTCGAGGACTAAGTGATCACATTTTAGTGAATTAAGAAAATCGATTAACGGTTTCCATTTGCCAGATTGAATTGTTTGCCCGCCGTAATTCCCAAAGCAGAAATGAACAGCGGTTTTACCATTAAATGAGTCTAGCACCCTGTTAATTGCTTCAGCCGCGAGTGGCCCATGTTCAGGGCTACCAGGAATATTAGCCTCGTCTACCTGAAGGCATTCACAAGGACAGTCTTTAACCTGCTCAGCTAATACATCTGCAACTGCTAAGGTTAGGGTATCAAAGTCATTGTAGTGATTATCCAAAAGAGTTCTTGAAAGCATATATGGACTGGTCACAGTAAATTTAAAATCTCCACCTGATAGTGATTTTGCTCGAGAACAATCCTCAATGAGATTCAGAGAACCACTATTCAGTGCTGAACGAACGGCTGCTGCCGGCTTGGCTCGGAATCCCATTTCCTGTTTGGCACGAAATGCTTCTGTATCGGTACGGCCTATTGAACTGTCGCAACCTCCCATTGGCTTTAAAAAATACTCAATCATACCATTGGTGTCAGGATGATTGATATCAAAACGATAAAGTTCACCATCAGTTGGTAAATCAATTCCGTTTGATCTCTGAGTATCGAAAATGACTCTGGTGGCATCAATGACGGATTGTTCTGATGGTAGTGCTGATAGCCATTGTGGCACTGGATATGATCCAACAGTTGTCGTAAGTATACTTGGTTTGCTCATGGGATAAATTATTTATGAAAGGTCATGTTTAAAACTTTCGATGTGAGATTGATTAACTTTTTTGGTAAAATTACTCACTATCATAAAGACTAATACATTAAAAGTAACAGCCAGACAACCAAGGTCGATGATCCGTTTAGCGTATTGAACGCCTTCTTTATCTGAAAAGATAAAAGTACCAAGAACTATGGCTCCTCCTGTACACATTCCGGCGATAGCTCCAGTACGAGTTCCTTTACGTAAATAAATAATGTCTATTGCTGGAGGAACTAATTGGCAAGAGAATGCCATTGCTAAGAAGAAGAATTGCATAATGGTTTCAAGTAATCCTTTTCCTAAGTTGGTACTTTCACCTTTTGATACGATTAACAAAGCAATTCCTGTTGCAATAATGATAACTATTCTCCCGACCCATGTGCGTTCTTTGTCTGTGGCCTTTGGTCGAATAAACTTATCGTAAATGTCTCGTGTGAAGACTCCTCCAAGAGCATGCAGGTTACTATCCGCAGTGCTCATTGAGGCAGCCATTATTGCTACCATTATAATTGATATTAAAACTACACCTAAACCTCCTAGCATTGATGGTAATTGTTCTCCTAACATGAAAACAGCAATCTGTGATGCTTTATTAAGACCTTCAGGCAAATTATCTGCAGTTAATGGTAAATTCGGATCAATAGGTGGATGGACGGATCTTCCTACCAAGCCAACCAGCATAACTCCAAAAAGAAAACACGCTGGTAAAACGACAGCAAAAATTACAGCGCTTTTACGAAGGGTTTTAGAGGATTTTGCGGCATAAAAACGCATCCATTGTGCCGGTTGAACAATACTTGCAAGTGAAGCAAAGAGGCAAAAAGTAAGAATCCACCAAGGGTTCCATTTAGAAACTTTAGGGTCGTGCATTGTGAGTTGCTTAGCATCTAATTCTGCGACTCTGCTGAAGAAGGGTTCCAAGCCTCCTAAACTTACAATGACTGCAATTCCTGCTAGTAAGGCTCCAGACAGAAGAAGAATCCCTTGTAACACATCAGTCCAGGCTACTGATCGCATTCCCCCTATCAGTACATAAAGAAGAGTAACAGCGGAAAGTGCTGCTGCACCCTTGTTAAACATGTTTTCACCAAAGAGCTGTTGAGCGAGACCTCCACCAGCCTTAATTTGAATGATAATATAGGGAAGAACATAAAGCATGCCAAGAACCGCTACGACAATTCGTATTCCAGAACCTCCATAGTACCCCGCTATCATATCACCAGGGGTCACATAGCCTCTCGCCTGTCCAAGTTTTCGTATTCCATTTCCTAATAAGTAAACGGCTGCCCCTGCGACTGGTAAATTTAGAGCAATGAACATTGCTGAAACGCCATTCTCATATACCATTCCAGGGAAGCCCAAGAGAGCTACTCCTGAAAAGAAAGTAGCCATAATAGTTAATGAGGTCACTAAGAGTCCTTGTCCCCGACCGGCGAGGTAGTAATCTTCTTCAGTACCTTTGCTCCTTCGGTATCCAAAAATACCCAATGTTAGTAGAATAATTAAATAGATAACCAGGACTACGTGAGGAGTATTCCCTAAATCAGCATTAGAAAGAAAGAAATTTAGTTTATCCATTTTCATCCTCTCTCTTCCAAATGAATTTAGCAGCAATAAGAATGACGCCAGCTTCAACTAAAAACCAGAAAACGGCCCAAACATAGAGTGCCGGCATGCCAAACCAAAACTTAGGTTCAGAACCGTGTGGGTTGATGAATAAAGATCCTGGCCCTGGCCCCATAATTAGAGCAAATAAAAAAATGACAATCAGTACGATTGCTAATTTTTCTCTTTTGCTTTCTTTTTTCATTGGTTAGTTATTCCAATATATCATGAAGCGCTTGTCCATTCTCTATTTATAAAGCATCTTTATTTTTTTTAGATAATGCCTATTTCTATAAACAGCGCTCAATTTCGGCACCTTCCAATGAATACGCGATTCCCATTTAAATATGGGATTGCTTCAATGACCAGCCTTCCGCACGTATTTCTATGTATTGACTTGAATATTGATGGAAAAGTAGTCAAAGGAATTTCATCTGAGGGTCTGCCTCCTAAGTGGTTTACAAAAAATTCTGAGACTAGTTTTGAGGAAGATTTACCGGAAATGCTAACCGCATTAAAAATGGCTTTAAATTTTTCTGGGAGTATTAGTGCTGAAACTGTCTTTGGCTTTTGGCAGCAATTGTATGAATTACAAGAGGGTTGGGCAAAGAAAGAAAATGTACCATCACTTCTTGCGCACCTTGGAACATCATTAGTAGAGAGGGCCCTTATTGATGCTTTCTGTAGAGAGTCTAATCTATCTTTTAATCAAGCGCTTAGGAAAAATTCATTGGGTATAGATTTAGGATATTTTTATAATGAGCTTAAAAATGATTTACCAAAAGACTGGTTACCTAAAAACCCGTTGAGTGAAATTATTGTGCGCCACACAATTGGTCTTGGGGACCCCTTAATAGGATCGGAAATACCAATAGAGGACCGTTGTGATGATGGTTTGCCGCAGGCCTTAGACGAAGTTATTGATCAATACGGTGTTACTCATTTTAAAATTAAAATATGTGGGCAGATTGAGACGGATCTTCCTAGGCTGGAAGCAATCGCAACTCTCCTTAAATCTAGAATAAGAGATTTTAAGTTTACTCTTGATGGCAATGAACAATTTTCATCTGTATCTGAATTTCGTGTTCATTGGGAAAAGCTCAAAAAAAATGAGACATTAAAATTATTTTTAAGTGAAGAGTACCTCCTTTTTGTTGAGCAGCCTCTTCATCGTGAATTTGCTTTAGCAGATTTTGTTGCAGACCAAATTGATGAGTGGGTTGATTGTCCAGTAATGATTATAGATGAATCAGATGGTGAGCTATTTTCATTAAAGCGTGCTTTAGATCTTGGATATCGAGGAACAAGCCATAAGAATTGTAAGGGTGTTTTTAAAGGGATAGCCAATTCGTGTAAAATTCACTTCAATAAGAAAAATATTGAGGGGGAGTGGATAATTAGTGGTGAGGACCTTGCTAATGTTGGTCCGATAGCCTTGCTAAATGATTTAGCAGTAATGGCATCAATTGGGATTGAGCATGTTGAAAGGAATGGCCATCATTATTTTTCAGGTCTTTCAATGTATCCTAGAATTATGCAGGAAAAAATTTGCTTATTTCATTCTGATCTATATTCATTCACTGATTTAGATTTTCCCTCTTTAATCATTAATCATGGTTCAATAGCTTTGGGTTCTATTAATAAAGCAGCCTTTGGTTGTGGATTGGAACTAGATGAAGATAATCTCGAAAATTTTGGTTCTTTAGGCTTAGTATCTTTGAATTAATGGTTTTATTTTCATTAGATTCAGCTCACAAATGAAAAAAGCAGGCTGCTAAAATTTCAGAACGAAATTACCCAAAAATTCCAAAATTCTCCTGGTCAGCCTGCTGTTAGGAAATTTAGCGTTTCTTATGCCAACTCTGTTAAATTTTGATTTTTTATCTGAAGGTAATTAAAGAAATTATTCAGTGGTTGTTGAATCATCGCCGTTGATGGCTGCCTCGAGAGCATGCCATGCTAGAGTAGCACACTTTATTCGGGCAGGAAATTTACGGACCCCTATTAACGCTGCCATATCACCTTGTTCGACAAGATCAACCTCTGGTTCATCATCTCCTGTTAAAAGTGTTTTAGTTTCGTCAATTAATGTTTGTACTTCCTTTATTTCTTTCCCGCTTACCATTGTGGTCATTATCGACCCTGATGCTCTGGAGATGGCGCATCCATCCGTTTCACATGCTACCTCATCTAAAGTGTTGTCAGATTTTCTAACATAAACTGTCAGTTTATCTCCGCATAGTGGGTTTGAACCATCAGCACTACAAGTGCAAGGATCCAATGGTTCGCTATTTCTTGGCCTTTTGTTGTGAGCCAAAATTATTTCCTGATAAAGGTCACTTAAATCGTCCATTAAATTTTTATCTTAATTTCCAAATATATCACTTACTTTTTTCAGGGCGTCGCCTAATTGATTGATCTCATCAGTGGTATTATAAAAAGACATTGAAGCTCTTGTTGTGGCACTAACACCTAATCTTTTCATTAGAGGTTGAGCGCAGTGATGGCCCGCTCTGACAGCTATTGCATTTGTATCAAGTATGGTTGCAATATCATGAGGGTGAGCAGATTTCATAGTAAATGACAAAACGGGAACTTTACTTTTTGCTGTTCCTATAATTTTTAAGGAGGGAATTGCATTAAGCGTTTCTGTGGCATGATCGAGTAGAGATGATTCAATTTCATGAATTTTGTCCCATCCCAATTCTGTGATATATTCTATAGCCTTTTTTAGTCCGATTGCACCGCTTATATTGGGTGTTCCTGCTTCAAATCGTTCCGGAGGGGATCTAAAGGTCGTTCCTTCAAAGCTTACAATGTTAATCATGTCTCCACCTCCTTGATAAGGAGGCATTTCTGTGAGCAATTCACTGCGCCCGTAGAGAACCCCGATTCCATCAGGTCCAAATAGTTTGTGAGACGAGAAAACGTAAAAGTCGCAATCCAGATCTTGCACGTCGACTGGTTGATGAGCAACTGCCTGTGCGCCATCAAGTAATACAGGAATGTTCTTGGATTTAAGAGTAGCGATCATCTCTTTAGCCGGATTTATTGTTCCTAATGCATTAGAGACATGCACAAAGGCTGCCATCTTAGTGCGATTGTTTATTTTTGATTCGAAGTCCTTGAGATCAATTTCTCCCTCATCCGTTATTGCAATAGGAATGACTTTTGCACCTATCTCTTTTGCAACAATTTGCCAAGGAATAATGTTGGCGTGGTGTTCCATTTCGGTGACGAGTATCTCATCATCTTTCTGAATTCGATTTTTACAAAAGCTATGAGCTACAAGATTAACAGCTTCCGTTGCACCCCTTACAAATATTATTTCATCTTCTGATTTTGCCTTAATGAATTTAGCTACACTTGATCGAGCATCATCGTAAGCGATGGTGGCATTCATGCTGAGGTGGTGAACCCCTCGATGAATGTTAGCATTCTCTTCTGCCAGAAAGCTTGAAACCCTATCAATTACAGCTTTGGGCTTTTGAGTTGTGGCAGCGTTATCGAGATAAACTAAGGGCTTCCCATTTACTTCTTGATTAAGTATTGGAAAATCATCTCTTAATTTATATCCCTCTTTCATATTATTAACCATTTATTCAACCTTACTCGCTAATTATTCAAACGGATTTCTTTGTTTTACGGTTTTCTATTGTTTATGATTATTCTATGAAAGACTCTAAATTAAAATTATGTCAGATTCAAAAGTTCTAATTATAGTAGGTGACGCTAGCGAGACTCTAGATACGCTATACCCATTTTATAGGTTGCAAGAGGATGATTTTCAGCCTGTCGTAGCGGGACCAGAAAAGAAAAAATACCAGATGGTAATGCATGAAGTTAAGCCGGGTTGGACTATTACAAAGGAGTGGGAAGGGTACACTATTGATGCAGATATTTCTTTTGAGGAGGTTGTTCCAGAGGAGTATTTGGGTATTTTCTTCAGTGGTGGAAGAGCGCCTGAATATATTCGAGACAATCCTGATTTAATAAAGATAACACAATGGTTTTTTGATAATAATAAACCGATTGCTAGCGTTTGTCATGGTGTAGAAATCCCCGCAAGAGCTGATAGAGTACGCGGTCGAAGAATGGCAACTGTTCCGAAGTGCCAATTTGATCTGGAGGTTTGTGGAGGAATTTTTGTGGACCAACCGTGTGTCGTTGATGGAAACCTTGTCTCTGGAAGAACTTTCCATGACAATGGTCAATATCTTCGTTCTTGGATTGAATTATTGATTAACGAGAGAGAATCGCGATCCTAGGTTATTTAGATGGATAATTATTCTCGTCGTTCATTTTTGAGCAATCCGCTTCCTTTAATGTTAGGTTGTAAAGCTATCAAATCCTTGAAGGCTGAACTGAGGAAATTTAATATTCGATATTCACTTTCCTCTGCCATGTATGGTGAGATGCTACTGGAAGATATCTTGCCAGAGGTTTCTAAAGCAGGCTGTGAGTGTATTGATATTTGGTGCAAGGTTCATGGTAATCAGAGGGAGCAAATTACTTCTATGGGTTATGAAAAAGCGAAAATTTTATTTGATCGTAATAATGTTTCGCCAGCGATTTTCACTCGGTACCCATTAGGGCCCTTTGGGTTGCAGGAGGAGATAAAAGAAATTAGTAAAATTTTTGGCGCTCAGATTGTTATTTGCGGTACAACTGGATCATCAGAACTGAAGGGAAAAGAGGCAAAGAGAGCAGTGATGAATTTTCTAGAAAAAATGAAGCCTCATGTAGCGGTTGCTGAGGCAGCAGGAGTTAAGATTGCCGTTGAGAATCACAGTAGACAGTTTTTATATCACCCTGACTCATTACGCTATTTTGGGGAACTTAACAAAAGCAGTCATTTAGGGATTGCCTTTGCTCCTCATCATTTACATAAGTTTGCTGAGGATATTCCTATATTAATTAAAGAACTTGGAAATGAAAATATTCCCTTTATGTATTTTCAAGAACATTCAGAGGGTATGTATAAGAAGTCATCTAAGGCTATTGAGATGAAACAAATGCCTGGCTATGGGGGCTCTCTCAATTATAGAGATATATTGAGTTCATTGGGTCACATTGATTACAAAGGTTACTGTGAAATTTTCATGCACCCTGTCCCAAGAGGTATACCAATTCTTCCGAGGAAAAAGCAGGTTACTGATGCAATTCTTAAGAGTAAAAAATACATCAACTCGTTGATGTATTAGACATATTCAAATAAAGTTACTTAAATTTTCTAGGAAGAACAGTTACTACTTTTCCTGTCTCTGGATTCCATATTTCCATGCCCTCAGGGGTATCAAATGGTTTTTCACAATTGATGACCTTTGAGTTTTTGATGTTATCCACCTTTACACTTCTAACGGTAATTTTATCCGTATTAACTACCATCCAGTTGACTTGATTAAAGCTGTCGGAAGCCCTAGTCCATTCTTTATCATCATCATTTTTTCTTAATGGAGCCCCCCAGCACCCTTCCCCAATGAAAGTAATGCCGTTTGCATCATCACGAATGAAGCCCTCAGTGCTACCCTCTTCTTTAGATGGGCGTACAGGCCATGTTCTTTTGACCATGTGGCTGTCACATTCTATGACCAGATTCATACCATAGTAGTAGAATGTTTTTGCCCAAGCATCGTACTGGGCATCTTGTTCTTTTTTACCTTTATGATGAGGTCTAAAAGGATGATGGTAATGTGCAATCTTCCATTTGTAATCAGTATTTTCATTGAGATCTTTTTTCAACCATTCACCTTGGTCACCTGCTCGTACAATACAGCTATTTAAAGTATAAACTCTGAGTAATTTATTCCCTAAACCAAATGCATAGTAGTCATCTGGAGTAGGGGTATCGAATAGTTTATTAATATCTGCAGAACCTTCATGATTTCCACGAGCAGCCACGATGGGTGTCATGCGGCCATCTTCTCCAGTTGTTAGTTGCCAGTCGTCTAGCCACCTAGACCAATTTTTATTTGTTGGAGTAGATATCATGTCTCCACCAAAGCAAACGAATAAAGGTCTTATTTTTGCAACTGCTCTGTTCGCATTTTGTCTTGCTGCTTGATTGTTTCTACTATCACCACCAGCTACAAAAGAAAATGGTTCATTATCGCTGCTAGCTGTTCTAAATGTGAATTGTTTGCTTTGTGAATTGTCATCTTTCACCACAAAGGCATAAACTGTATTTGGCTTGAGCCCATCAATACGAGCGAATCTACTTCTTATATCAAGGTGT
>MDSV01117291.1_pt1 | contig 16204 bp, 13 predicted proteins | sample 810851 | NCBI WGS metagenome assembly MDSV01 (sample SAMN05326640, study PRJNA326480) | marine metagenome | isolation source: seawater | place: Atlantic Ocean: North East | collected 2012 | reverse complement strand
ATTTAAATTAGTATTAATCTTTTTACAAGATTTATATGTTGAAACAGCTTTTTTATAATTTGTTAATTGGAAATAACAATCTGAAAGCCAAAATGAACTTAAAAATTGAATATTATTATCTTCAGCAAAAATTAATGATTTGTTGAAATATTTAATTGCCTGTCTATAATTATGATTATTATAAGATTGAACTCCTAAGAAAAACGACAATTGTTGTATTATGTTTTTTTGATTATCATCTGGGTTAGGAATTTTATTTAATGATTTATATGCTTCTTTATATCTTTTAGTACCTCTTAATGTTTCTAGCATTAAAGATTCTATTTCTTTTCTATTTTTAACATTTTTATAAAGATCTAAATATGAATTTAATACTATCAATGTATTATCAAATGGCAAATCTAATTCATAAGCAAGCTTTGCATAATTAAAAAAAGCATCTTCCTGTATACTAGAAATTTCATCATATTGTGAAGCTTTCTTAAAAGCTTGTAATGCATAATTGTAATTTCCTTGTTTTAAATATGCCCCTGCTAAATAATATGTAGATAATTGCAATAAACTATCTGACACATTAATGACTTTTTCAAAATTAAAAACTGCTTCTTCATAATTCCCAACTTCAAAATACGACTTACCTAACATAAATCGAACAGGTGAACTTAGTTTAATGTCTAGATCTATATAATGGTTAAAATATTTAATAGAATTTTTAAAATCTCCTATTTGAAAATGAGATTCAGCAAGTAACTTAAAAATCTCTGATTCTCTAGATGGAATGATATCATTAATCATTGGTTCTAAATAAGAAATTAATAATTTATATTTTTTCTGAATATAATATATCTGTGCAATATAGTAGGGTACAATCTTTCCAAATTTATCATCTTCTATCAATAAAGTTAAATTAGTAAGGGCTGTTTCATACAAATGATTTTGGTAAGCTATATAAGAAAAGTAATAACGTGAAGAAGAAGCATACTTTGATTTGATATTCATTAATTTAGAAAAATAATAAGAGGCTTCTTCTAGTGAATCAATACAAAAATTTGCATATGCCAATTTAAAAACTAAATAATTATGAGAAAATAAATCATCTACATTTTTAATAAATTCTATTGCTTCTAAATAACACTTTTCTCTAAAATAAATTAAACCTAAATCTTCTTTTGCTTTATTTGAAAATGGACCTACTGGATACTTATTTAAAAAATATAAATATAAATTTTTCGAATTTAGTTGAAATAATTCTTTAGAACATTTAGCATAATAATATTCCGCTTCTTCACAATCGCCTAAATCAATAATAATCTGACCATATAATGCTTGAGCTGAACTATATTTTTTATCATCATATAGACTATTAGCCTGTTCTATAAAATTTTGACTAAAAACAGACTGTGTAAATATTATAAAACAAAATAATAAATGATTTTTTAACATAAATATTTAGTTGATTAAAATTAACGATAATAAATTTTCACTTACAGAAACAGAATTGAAGTTTTCAACATGTTTTCTTAACAATTAATACATCTTTTTCTCTTACATTACAGAATAAATATATTTATTTTGTAGTATGTTATATATCTTAAAAATAAAAGGAACAAAAATTATTCCAGACTTTGTCCAAATAAGAGATGAAAAGATGACTTTAATTGCATACTTTAGATTAAGTCAGGCAGAGAAAGGTTTAAAAAAAAATAATTTAGAAAAAGAATCACAACAAATTTTAAAGAAACTGAAATCTATGCCTTTTGGAAAAATAAAAAAATATATCTTAAGCTAAAATTAAAATGATTAAATTAAATAATGTCTCTTTAATGCAAATGAATCAAGAAATTTTTAAAAATATTTCTTTATCAATTAATAAAGGGGAGTTTATTTATTTAATAGGAGAAACAGGAAGTGGAAAAAGCTCATTATTAAAAACATTATATGCTGAACAAAAAATTAATTCAGGTGAAATAAATATAGCTAATATTAATATTTCAAAAATATTAGACAAACAAATTCCTAAACTAAGAAAGAAATTAGGAATAGTGTTTCAAGACTTTCAATTATTAGTAGATAGAAATATATATGAAAATTTAAAATTCGTTCTTGAGGCAACTGGATGGAAAAATAATGAAGAAATTAATAATAGAATATTAGAAGTATTAAATAAAGTATATTTAAATGACTATCAAAAAAAAATGCCATATGAACTATCTGGAGGAGAACAACAAAGAGCAGTTATTGCTAGATCTTTATTAAATTATCCTGAAATTATTTTAGCTGACGAACCAACAGGCAATTTAGACCCAAATAAATCTAAAAAAATAATTAGCCTATTAAAAGAAATTAATGAACATGAAAAAACAACAGTAATAATCGCTACTCATGATTATGAAATTATACGAAAATTTCCATCAAGAACTATAAAATGTACGAATAAAAACTTAGAGGAAATTGACCCAACAGCTCTATAAATGAATTACTTAAAAAAAAATTTTTCTTTAAAAAATTATAATTCTTTTAAACTGGATGTAATTACTAGTAATTTTGCAGAATTTTCTTCATTAGAACAATTAAATTATTTACTTAAAAAAAATAATAAAAAACTTTTAATACTTGGTGGTGGATCCAATTTGTTATTTACAAAAAACTTTGAAGGTACTATTTTGTATAATAAAATTTGTGGAATATCTATAATCAAAGAAAATAAACAACACATCACTGTGAAAGTTGGTGCAGGAGAATTATGGGATAATTTTGTATCGTGGAGTGTTAATAATAATTATTCAGGAATTGAAAACTTAGCATTAATTCCAGGCAATGTAGGTGCATGTCCAATTCAAAATATAGGAGCATATGGAATGGAAGTGAAAGATACAATAGAAAAAGTTATAGCTGTTGAAATAAAAAGCAATAAAATTAAAGAATTTCAAAATGTAGATTGTAAATTTAAATATCGAGAGTCTATATTTAAAAACAAAGTGAAAAATAAATATATAATTACTCATGTATTATTTAAATTAAGTAAATCACATTTAAATATAACATCGTATGGAGATGTTTCAAACGAATTAAAAAAACTAAAATTAGAAGCAAATCCAAAAAATATTAGTTTAGCTGTAAGCAACATTCGAAACAAAAAACTTCCAAACCCTAAGCAATTAGCAAACTGTGGTAGTTTTTTTAAAAATCCAACGATTACAAGGAAAAAATTTGAAAAACTCAAAAACAATTTTCCTGAGATTATTGGACATCAAATTTCTGAACAAAAAATTAAAATTGCTGCTGGATGGCTAATTGATAATGCAGGAATGAAAGGATATAGAATTGGTGATGCAGGAGTACATAAAAACCAAGCTCTTGTACTTGTAAATTACGGTAATGCAAGCGGAAAAGATATTCTAAATCTCGCAAAAACTATCAAAAAAAAGATAAAAGAAATATATAATATCGAACTAGAAAATGAAGTTACAATAATATAATATTAAAAATTATCTATCAGTTTATTTAATATATTACTTGGTCTCATAAATACCGAAACTAAATCTTTGCAAGGCATGTAATATCCTTTTATATCATGTGCATATCCTTGATTTTCATTTAATTCAGTAAGAATATCTAACTCTCTTTCCTTTAAATGATTATGTAAATCAGAAAAAGCTAAAGAAAGATCTATATCTTCCTGTTGTCTTACTAACTCCTCTGCCCAAAACATCGATAAATAAAAATGAGATCCTCTATTATCAATTTCATTAACTTTTCTTTTCGGAGATTTCCTTTCTTTTAATAAACGTTCAATAGCTAGATCTAACGTTTTAGATAAGATAGATGCTCTTTGATTATTCTCAAACTGTGCTAAGTGCTCTAAAGAAGCGCCTATTGCCATAAATTCACCTAATGAATCCCATCTTAAATGACCCTCATTCAAAAACTGTTGCACGTGCTTTGGAGCAGATCCTCCAGCACCAGTTTCAAATAATCCTCCACCATTTATTAAAGGTACAATTGATAGCATTTTAGCTGATGTTCCGAGCTCTAAAATTGGAAAAAGGTCAGTTAAATAATCTCTTAGAACATTTCCTGTAACAGAAATCGTATTTTTTCCTTTTTTTACTCTATTTAATGTAAATATAGTAGCTTCATATGGAGGTAAAATCCTGATATCTAAATCATTTGTATCATGATTTTTAAGATATTTTTGTACTTTTTTGATAAGCTCAGCATCATGAGCTCTTTTTTCATTCAACCAAAAAACAGCAGGCCATCCTGTTAAACGTGATCGTTTAACTGCTAGTTTTACCCAATCTTTTATTGGTAAATCTTTTGTTTGACACATTCTCCACAAATCTCCTTCTTCAACCTGATGTTCAATTAAAGTATTGTTATTATTATCAATAATTTTAACAAATCCCTTTTTAGTGATTTCATATGTTTTATCATGAGAACCATATTCTTCAGCTTTTTGCGCCATCAAACCAACATTAGGTACTGTTCCCATAGTAGCTGGATCAAATTCACCATTTTCTTTACAAAAATCAATAGTAGCAATATAGATACTAGCATATGAACTATCAGGAATTATTGCTTTGGTATCTTCTTTATCACCATCTTTATTCCACATACAGCCTGAGTTCCTGATCATAGCAGGCATTGAAGCATCAATTATAATATCTGATGGCACATGTAAGTTAGTAATTCCTTTATCAGAGTCAACCATAGCCAAAGGAGCATTATGATTTAATATATGATTTATATCAGATATAATCTCTTCTTTCTTTTTTGTAGGAAGAATATCTATTTTGTCATATAAATCACCAAAACCATTTCTAAAATCAACACCTAATTGATTAAATATCAAATGATGCTTTCTGACTAAATCTGCAAAATATACTTTAACTACATATCCAAAAATAATGGGATCAGACACCTTCATCATAGTTGCTTTCATATGAAGTGAAAGTAATATATTTTTATTTTTAGCATCATTTATTTCTTCCTCTAAAAAAGATAAAAGTAACTTCTTCGACATAACAGATGCATCTATTATCTCATTTTTTAAAATATTAATATCATCTTTTAAAATAAGAGAATCACCTTCAGTAGAATTAAATTCGATTCTTATTTTAGTTTCTTTATTAATGGTAATAGATTTTTCATTATGATGAAAGTCTCCTTTCTTCATTGTAGCTATATGTGTTCTAGAATCTGAACTCCAAGAACCCATAGAATGAGGATTAACTTTAGCATAATTTTTTACTGCAATAGGAGCTCTTCTATCTGAATTACCTTCTCTTAATATTGGATTAACAGCAGAACCTTTAACCTTATTGTATCTAGATTGCACCTCTCTTTCTTTTTCATTTTTAGGATGTTCTGGATATGATGGAATATCATATCCTTTTTCTTGTAATTCTTCAATTGTTGAAACTAACTGCGGTATAGAAGCTGATATATTAGGCAATTTAATAATATTAGCTTCTGGTTTTTTCACTAATTGACCAAGTTCACTTAAATCATCTTGAACTTTTTGATTTTCTTTCAAATAATCTGGGAATGAAGCTAAAACTCTAGCTGCTAAAGAAATATTTTTTATTTCTAACTTCACACCAGCTTTTCCAACATACGAACTAATAATTGGAAATAAAGAATGAGTAGCTAACATTGGAGCTTCGTCAGTAAGAGTATAAATTATTTTAGAATTATTTGCTTTCATTTTTTATTGAATATCTTAAACTAATAGCCAAAAACATCTTCTAAAGTTAAATGCTCTATTTCTCCGTATTTTTTCAAAACATCCAAATCAAGATCATCTTTTGAACCTAAAATCATAACAACTCTAGTATTATTATTCATATGAGTATTATGAAACTCAACTAATGATTTCATGTCAAACCTTTCAACTTGATTAAAAACATCTTTCCTGAGATCATAATCAACTCCCATTTTAAATGCTTTTTCATACTGATTTAACACACTTGCCTTAGTTAATCTTTCTGTTCTTATTTTCTTTAAAATAGATTCTTTTGCGTTAGTTAGATTAATTTCTGCTTCAGGCATTATATCTAACAAATCATTAATACCTTTCATAGCTTCAGATAATTTATCTGCTTGAGTGCCTATGTAAGACATAGAATAATGTCTACCTTCTTTTTTATTTGGAGTTCTATATGCACTATATACAGAATAAGCCAAGGCTTTTGATTCTCTCATTTCTTGAAAGACTATAGAACTCATCCCCCCTCCAAAATACTCATTATGTAATTTTATAATAGGAGCCTTTGCTACATTTAATTTTTCTCCTTTAGAAAGTATTAATATTTCAGCTTGAGGCATATCATAATCTAAAACATATACAATAGGTTCTAACATAGGGTTTTCTACAAACTCAATCTTTTCAGGAATAGATTTTAAATTTGATTTATTTATATGCAATTTTTCAAGTTTTTTAATAACAGTATTAAATTTATCTGGTCCATAATAAGTGATACGATGCTTATAAGTTAACAAGCTATTAATAATTGTAATTAATTCTGTAGATGATATACTATCTAACTCATTTGAAGATAGGATATTTGTAAAAGATGATTTTGAACCATATTTAGCATAGTTACTCATTCCTCTCCACAAAATAATCTGCTTGTTCAATTTAGCATCTGCCCTGTTTTTTAAAATATTTTGTTTTAAATCAATAAGCGCTTCTTCATCAACAACAGCATTTGCTAATATATCTTCAAATAACATAAGTGATTTTTCAAAATTATCTGATAATCCACTTAAAACAACTTCTATTTTCTCACTGGAACAAGATACTGTAAAACTACACCCTAATTTATAAAACTCTTGCTGTTTTTGAGCAGGAGTAATCTCATTAGTTCCTAAATATTTTAAATAGTCAACTGCAAGATCAAATTTTTTATTATGGTCTGTACCCATATCAAAAATATACTTTATTTGAAATCGTTGATTTTCATCATTAAATTTATAAAGAAAATTAACATCACCTATTTTAGAACTATTAAGATCTTTTTTAAAATCTAAAAAAACAGGTTGTATTTCATTAATTGGCTCTGCTAAAAGATTAACCAAAAAATTAGATTGATCTTCTCTATTTACAGAAACAGGTGTAATTTTAGGTTTTGTTACTTGAATAGATGATTTATCCTCACCATTTCTTTTATAAACAACAACATAATTATCAGAATAATTTTTATTTACGAAATCTATTATTTCTTGCTTAGTAATTTTTCCTAGATCATTAATTTGTTGCTGATAATCTTCCCATGGTATATCTAAAATAAATGCTTCTACAAATTCATTTGCCCTTCCAGTATTTGTTTCATATTTCTTAATTAAATTTAATTTAAAGTCAGAAATAATAGCATCCATTAACCAATCTGGAAAATTACCTGATCTTAACTCATCTATTTGTGAAAGTAATAAATCTTTAACTTCTTCTAGTGTTTGACCCTCTCTAGGAGAACCATAAAAACCATGTATTGAATAGTCTTCTAAAACATATGGAAAACACCCTCCGCCAATAATTTCTTGTGTTTGGTTAAGATTTATGTCAATTAATCCTGCTGTGGTATTTGATAAAATCATATCAACCATAGATAAGATCTTAGCATCTTTTGATTTTGCGCCATTTAACCTAAAACCAACATACAATCTTTCTGCCTCAGGACCATAGACTTCTTTATATACTGGAGAAGTTATAGGAGATTCTTTAATGACTGTAAATTCTGGATCTTCCATTCTTTCAAAACTTCCCCAATACTTATCTATTAATTTTATTGTCTCATCATAATCAAAATCTCCTGAAAGACATATTGCCATATTATTTGGCACATAATATTTATTAAAATATTTTCTTATTTGAGTTAATGAAGGATTTTTTAAATGCTCTATAGTACCAATAGTAGTTTGCTGTCCATATTGATGAGTTGGAAATAAACCATCCATTAATGCTTGAAACATTTTTCTTCCATCATTACCAAGACTAATGTTTTTTTCTTCATAAACTGCTTCTAACTCCGTATGAAAAAGTCTGAATACAGGCATACGAAACCTTTCCGCTTCTAATTTCAACCATTTTTCAATCTGATTTGAAGGAATATCATTAATGTAAACTGTTTTTTCATTAGAAGTATAAGCATTAGTTCCTTTAGCACCTAAACTTGTAACCATTTTATCATATTCATTTGCAATTGCATATTTTGCAGCTAAGCCTGAAACTGAATCTATTTTATTCCAAACTCTATTTCTATTTTTATCATCTAACATGTCAATAGATCTATACTCTTCATATAGCAGCTCTATTTGGTCGAGTAAAGGTTTCTCTTTTTCATAATCTAATGTTCCATAAATATCAGTCCCTTTAAATAGCATGTGTTCTAAATAATGCGCAAGACCTGTTGCATTTTCAGGGTCATTTTTACTACCAGCTCTTACAGCAATGTTCGTTTGTACTCTTGGAGCGTCTTTATAAGAAGTCAAATATACTTTTAAGCCATTGTCAAGCGTATAAATTCTTGCTTTTAATGGGTCATTAGGTGTTGATATATAATTGTTTTCAATTTTATCCATTTGTTTTTTTGCATTAATTGTAAAATATACTATTGCTAGTAAAATCAATATAAAAGTTGTAATCTGTTTAATATTCATAGTTATATTTTTCGTTAATAATCTGGGTCTAATCCTAATTTTAAACGTAAAGAATTTAGTTGCGGATTTTCTTCAATCATAGCCTGAAATTTATCTTGATTAGTATATGGTTTCATCTTTTCGGCTTCATTAATTACTTCTAAAACAATATTAACGCTATCATTTTCTAATCTTTTTCTTAGAAAACCTAACACTTTCATTTCATTTTCTTGATATATTTCTATTTGTGAACTATTATTAATTGGCAACAAAATATTAAATTTATCTTTAATTTCTGGCTTATGAGAAGATAAAATTATATAAAGATTTGTTTGACCCTTAATCTTAACATCTGCAATTAAATCACTCCAGACTTTTTGGAATTTTTTATATGAAAATATTGTATTGGCTTCTAAATTCGGCAATAGTTTTTCTTTATCTTCAACTTTAGCTTTTAAAGATGATGAAATTGAAATTGTTTTAGATTCTTTTATGTTATCATCATGCATTTTGGGAAATGATGAATTTATACTCTTTTCTACAATTTCCAATTCTTCTGATATTTGATCGTTGTATTTTGATTTTTCATCTAATATGTCTCTGTTAATTTTTTTTTCAGAATTATCAATCTTTATTTTTTCATTATTATTTTTGCTATCTAAAATTTTTTCTTGTTGATTTATAACAAAGTTTTTATTATTTTTTTTTTTATCATCTAACAGATTCATAGAGGATATACGCATTAAATAGAGTTCAACTAATAATCTTTTATTATGAGTTGATTTATAGGCAACATCACACTCATTACATAATTCTAATGCCTGTATAAGAAATTTAATATCACATTCTTGCGATTGTTCTAGATATCTTTGCTTTGAAATCTCTGATTTCTCTAATAACTTTAGGGTTCCTTCATCTTTAGCAACCAATAAATCTCTTAAATGTTGCGCCAAACCATTAATGAAATGATGACCGTCAAAACCATTTTCTAAAATCAAATTAAATTGATTAAGTAATGTAGTAATGTCATTAGCTAATAAAGATATAACGATTTCAAAATAACTATCTTCGTCTAATATATTTAGATTGGTGATTGTTGATTTATAGGTTAATTCTTTTTGAGAAAAACTCGCTAATCTATCAAATAGTGAAAGTGCATCTCTAATTGAACCATCAGATTTTTGAGAAATCAAGTGCAAAGCTTCTTCTTCTGCATTAACACCTTCTTTCTTAGAAACAAATGATAAATGATTACAAATATCCTTAATACTAACTCTTTTAAAATCAAATATTTGACATCTAGATAAAATTGTTGGAATAATTTTATTCTTTTCTGTAGTAGCTAGTATAAACTTAGCATGTTCGGGTGGCTCTTCTAAAGTTTTTAAAAAAGCATTGAAAGCTTGGGATGATAGCATATGTGCCTCATCAATAATATATACTTTATATTTACCAACTTGAGGAGGAACTCTTACTTGTTCAACTAAAGTTCTAATATCATCAACAGAATTGTTTGAAGCAGCATCTAATTCAAATATATTAAATGAAAAATCTTCTCGATCATTATTAAATTCATTAATTTGTTTAGCTAAAATTCTAGCACAGGTTGTTTTCCCAACTCCTCTAGGTCCACAAAACAAAAAAGATTGAGCTAAATTATTGTTCTCTATAGCATTCTTTAAAGTTAAAGTAATTGTATCTTGACCTACAACTTCATCAAACTTTTTTGGTCTATATTTTCTAGCAGAAACAACAAAATCAGTCATAATAAAAAACAAAAAGCAAAACTAACATTTCTTTGAAAGAAATAACAAAATATTTCTAAAAATAAAAAAACAATAAAATTGTAGTTTATCGAGTGATTTTTATTAGATTTGCGGCCCTAATTATAAATAAGACAATTTATGAACATATACGAAACTGTTTTCATTATGAATCCCGTTTTATCTGAAGGTCAGGTAAAGGAAACAGTAAAAAAAATTAGTGATTTTACAAAAAGTAAAAAAAATAAAGTCACTTATGAAGAAAATTGGGGGTTAAAAAAATTAAAATACCCAATTCAAAAAAAGAAAACTGGCTTTTACTATTTGATTGAGTTTCAGGCAAACGGTTCATTTATTAATGATCTTGAAATAGAGTTCAAGAGAGAGGAACGTATTTTAAGATGGCAAACTGTTAAACTAGACAAATTTGCTCTTGAATATGCTGAGAAAAGAAAGAAAAAATTAACTGATAAAGAAAAAAACAAATAATAATGGCAAAAAATGATGTAACATATTTATCTCCTGTTGATATTGAAATTAACAAACATGAAAAATACTGTCGTTTCAAAAAAATGGGAATTAAATATATAGATTATAAAGACCCAGATTTTCTAATGAGATTTTTAAATGAACAAGGTAAAATTTTACCAAGAAGAATTACTGGCAATTCTCTTAAGTTTCAAAGAAGATTAGCTGTTGCAATTAAAAGAGCAAGACAAATTGCACTTCTTCCTTATGTAGGTGATAATTTAAAATAAATCAGAAAAAAATGGATGTTATATTAAAAGAAAATATTGAAAAATTAGGTTTTAAAAACGAAATTATATCTGTAAAAAACGGATATGCAAGAAACTATCTAATTCCTAAAGGATATGCAATTTTAGCTACTAAGTCAGCTATTAAAGTACTAGAAGAAAATTTGAGACAGCAACAGCAAAAAGATGAAAAAGAAATTGAAAAGGCAAATAAATTAGCAGACAGCCTTAAATCATTAGACATAATAATTAAAGCTAAAGTTGCTGAAGGAGGAATCAAACTATTTGGATCTATTAAAGTAACACAATTTGCAAAAACATTGTCATCAATGGGGTATGAATTAGATTCAAAGTTTATCAAATTAACCTCAATAAAAGAAATAGGAGATTATAATGCTGAGATAAGATTACATAGAAGTGTAAGTATTAGCTTACCTTTTAAAGTGATTGCAGAATAGAGTTTATAAACTTTTTTATTGATTAATCATAAAGATGGATTTTAAAAAATCACTTTTAATTCTTTGTATTTTAATAACCTCTAATACTTTTTCTCAAAACAACTTTGAGTTCAGTAAAGTGATTAATATTACCAAAACAGAAGATGTAACTGCAATTACTAATCCTTATATATATTATTCTCCTACATCTAATGTTATCGTTCCTCTTGGGCAAGTATGGGAAATAAACAGAAATTATTAGTTTTAATTCCAAATTAATATGAAAAAATATCAAAAATATATTCAAGAGATAAGCAGAAGAAAAATTGAGGGTTTAAATGCAAAACCTATAGAAAATGAAGATCTACTAAATGATATTATAGAAATAATTAAAGATTCTAATCATAAAGACAGAAAAGTATGTTTAGATTTTTTCATTTATAATACAATTCCAGGTACAACAAGCGCTGCAAAAGTAAAGGCTAAATTTTTAAAAAATATAATACTTCAAAAAGAAAGCATAGAGGAAATTAATGTTGATTATGCTTTTACACTTTTATCTCACATGAAAGGAGGGCCATCAGTTAAATCCTTGTTAGATATTGCTCTTGGAAATAACAATCTATTAGCCAAGAAAGCAGCGAATATTATAAAAAGACAAGTCTTTCTATATGATGAAGATACAGAAAGTTTAAAAGAAGCTTATAAAAATGGAAGTGAAATTGCAAAAGAAATTATTGAAAGCTATTTAAATGCTGAATTTTTCACTCAATTACCTGAAATTGAAGAGGAAATTCAAGTTGTTACATTTGTTGCTGGAATCGGAGATATATCTACAGATCTATTATCTCCAGGTAGCGATGCTCACTCTAGATCTGACAGAGAACTTCATGGAAAAAGCTTATTTGAACATAACAAGAAAAAACAAGAAGAATTATTAGAATTAAAAAAGAAACACCCTAAAAAGAAAATAATGCTGATTGCAGAAAAAGGGACAATGGGTGTAGGTTCATCAAGAATGTCTGGAGTCAATAATGTTGCTCTATGGATAGGAAAAAAAGCCAGTGAATATGTTCCATTTATTAATATAGCTCCAATAGTAGCTGGAACAAATGGAATTTCGCCAATTTTTCTAACAACTGTAGGAGTTACTGGTGGTATAGGAATAGATTTAAAAAACTGGAGAAAGAAAAAAGATAGTAATGGGAATTTAATCATGGATAAAAATAATGAACCTGTACTAGAGCAAATATATTCAATAGAAACTGGAACTATCCTGACAATAAACACAAAAAAGAAGAAGCTTTATAAAGGAAAAAAAATACTTTGTGATATTTCATCAGCACTAACACCACAAAAAATGGAATTCATAAGAGCAGAGGGGTCTTATGCTGTTGTATTTGGAAAAAAACTTCAAACATTCGCTTCAGAAACTCTCAAAAAAGATATCCCTCAAGTATTTGCTTCATCAAAAGAAATATCATACGAAAATCAAGGATTAACAGCAGTAGAAAAAATATTTAATCAAAATCTTATTGGAGTCCAAAAAGATAAAGTGTTATATGCTGGCTCAGATGTAAGAGTTAAGGTAAATATTGTTGGATCACAAGACACAACGGGATTAATGACATCACAAGAATTAGAATCAATGGCTGCAACAACTATTTCTCAAAAGATTGATGGCGCATACCAATCAGGATGTCATACTGCTTCCGTTTGGGACAAAAAATCTCAGGAAAATATCCCAAAACTCATGAATTTTATGAGTAATTTTGGTTTAATTACCGCTAGAGATCCTAAGCAAAAATACAAACCGCTTACAGATGTAATTCATAAAGTTTTAAATGATATTACTGTTAATGACTGGTCAATTATAATAGGTGGGGATTCACATACAAGAATGTCCAAAGGTGTTGCTTTTGGCGCAGACTCTGGTACAGTTGCACTGGCACTTGCAACCGGAGAAGTGTCAATGCCTATACCTGAATCTGTAAAAGTTACTTTTAAGGGTGAAATGAATGATAGCATGGATTTTCGTGACATTGTTCATGCTACTCAATCACAAATGCTTGAAAAATTTGGTGGAGAAAATGTTTTTCAAGGTCGTATAATTGAAGTACATCTAGGAACACTAGCTGCTGATCAAGCATTTACATTTACAGATTGGACAGCTGAAATGAAAGCTAAAGCATCCATCTGTATATCACAAGACAAAACCTTAATACAGTCATTGAAAATTGCTGTTAAAAGAATACAGATAATGATTGATAGAGGAATGGATAATGATGAAAAAGTTCTTTTTGGACTTATTAGTAAAGCAAAAAATAGAATAAAAGAAATAGAAACAAATGTTAAACCAGCTTTAATTCCAGACAATAATGCTAATTATTTTGCAGAGTTTAAAGTAAATTTAGACATTATATCTCAACCTATGATTGCAGATCCTGATGTAAACAATGAAGATATATCTAAAAGATATACTCACGATACAATTCGACCACTTTCATACTACAAAGGAAATAAAAAAATTGACCTTGGTTTTATTGGTTCTTGTATGGTTCATAAAGGAGATTTAAAAATACTTGCCCAAATACTAAGAAATTTAGAAAAAAAACAAAAAAAAGTAGAATTTAAAGCTCCTCTTGTTGTTGCTGTTCCTACCTATAATATTATTGAGGAACTTAAAGAAGAAGGTGATTGGATAATATTACAAAAATATTCTGGCTTTGAATTTGATGATAATAATCCTAAAAATAGTGCAAGAACTGAATATAAAAATATGATGTACTTAGAGAGACCCGGATGTAATCTTTGTATGGGAAATCAAGAAAAAGCTGAAAAAGGAGATACAGTTATGTCAACATCTACTAGACTATTTAAAGGTCGTGTTGTAGCTGATTCTGAAAGAAAAAAAGGGGAATCACTACTTGCTTCAACACCTGTTGTAGCTTTATCAGCAATTCTTGGTAGAACACCTAGCTTAGAAGAATATAATAATGCTGTAGAAAATATAGATCTAACTAGATTTTCTCCACCAAAAGAAAAGTTATGTTCTTAGAAATAATATTGAAATGTTAAATACTTTCATATAGTGGCACTTCATTTAAAAATTTAATGTTTTTATTTATATAATCAATCCTACAGCAATAATGATTTAATCCGTTTGTTAAAATAAACAATTGGACATTAAGGTTATAATTATATTTAGTAATTTGATAAAAAGTATCTTTAGTAATAGAAATATTAGGAGCTTTACACTCCACTATTAAATATGGTTTTTTGTTCTTATTATACAAAACTATATCAGCACGGATATTCATAGAATTATATTTTATTACTTTTTCAATTGCCATTAAACCCAATGGATAATTTTTGTAAAAATGTAAGTAATATATAAAATTCTGTCTAACCCATTCTTCAGGAGTTAACTTTACATATCTTTTTCTTACTGTATCAAAAATTTGTGTATTACCATTAAGTAATTTACTTTTGAAATTCATGTCTGGTAAATTTAATTTCGGCATCTTCATAAAGCAAATGTAAATGAATTATAAAGAACTCATATTATCAATTAAAAATAAAGAAACACAACCTGTTTATTTTCTTTTAGGAGATGAACCTTACTATATTGATAAAATTACTAATGCTTTTACAGATATAATATTAGAAGAAGAAAAAGATTTTAATCAAATTATATTATATGGAAAAGATACAAATATAGAAGAGATTATACTTGAAGCAAAACAATTTCCCTTTGGGTCAGAAAAAAGAGTAATTATAGTGAAAGATGCACAAGAATTAAAAAAAATAGAGTTAATAGAAGATTATTTATATAATCCCCAAAAAAGTACTATTTTAATTTTTTCATATAGAAATAAAACTATTGATAAAAGAAAAAAAATCGGAAAAATCATATATAAAAATAGTGTTGTATTTGAAAGCAAAAAATTATATGAAAATGCAATACCTATATGGATTAATAATTACGTTAAAGAAAAAGGGTATAAAATTGACAATAACGCAACGGCAATGATAACTGAATTTTTGGGATCAAATCTAACAAAGATAACCAACGAATTAAACAAATTAATGTTAGTAATAGATAATAAAAATATAATAGAAGCTAAAACTATTGAACACTATATTGGTATTAGTAAAGATTACAATATATTTGAACTACAAAATTCATTAGCCGAAAGAAATAGTGTTAAAGTAAACCAAATCATAAATCATTTTGAAAAAAATCCAAAAAATTATAACATCATACCAATTATTAGTAGTTTATTTAATTTCTTTCAAAAAGTACTTTTTTTGTACGAATTAAAAAATAAAGATCAAAAAACCATATCTAACGTATTAAAAATCAATCCTTTTTTCATTAATCAATATAAGATTGCCTATAACAATTTTTCAAGAGTAAAAATATATAGAATATTAGAATTTCTTGACATTTATGATCAAAGAAGTAAAGGGGTGAAAAATAATAAAACACCACATAGTGAATTATTAAAGGAATTGACCTTGAAAATTTTATTCATATAATAGCTATATAATTATATTTGCTCACTAAATCCTAATAAATGAGAAGAATCATTTTATTTCTAATTTT
>MDSV01113887.1_pt1 | contig 16205 bp, 3 predicted proteins | sample 810851 | NCBI WGS metagenome assembly MDSV01 (sample SAMN05326640, study PRJNA326480) | marine metagenome | isolation source: seawater | place: Atlantic Ocean: North East | collected 2012 | reverse complement strand
GGCGGCGGCCGCCGCCGCCTTCGGGTTCGCGCCGCGGCCGAGGCACACCTTCTCGTGCTCGTCCTTCTGCCCGCGCAGCAAGAGCTCCTGACACACGCCGCACTTGACCTGCGATGACGGTCCACGTAGAAACCGGGGGACGGCGAACCGACAGAGGCGGCGGGGACGGGGCAGGTCAGCGGCGCGCTCTCGAGGGGCGACGCGACGCGACGCGCGGGCACGACATCGCCGAGCCGCGCGCGCGCCGTTTCGCGAGAACGAGCTCGCGGTGCGTGACGCGCGCGCGCGCGATCGCGCTCTGCGCCAGATGTCGCTTCGGACCCCCGAGCCGCGGGAGGTCTTGTCTCGGACGAGCGAACGGACGGGGCGGCCTCGGCGCGGGGTGCGCGCGACGCGCGGCGCGTTGGAGGCCGAAAACGCGCGACCCGTGGTGGATCACGCGTGTGCGACGACGAGACGACCCGAGCTTGGCTGACGCGGGCGGACGCGATGCCGTCCGGGTCGCCGCGCGTTCGCGCGTCGGCGGTGGGTTGGGCGGGGACGCACCAGCTCGCACGGGCTCTTGCTCTCGCGCTGGTGCTCTCTGAACCTGTCCTCCGGGAACTTCTGATTGCACTGCAGGCAGCGCAACCACTTGACCGGCTTGGGAACGTCCTCACAGACGTCGCCCGCCGGCTTCATGGGCGTGCGCGCGAGAAGCATGGGCATCTCGACCGTCGGCTGAGATGCTTAGCGCGCGGAAGAGTGGCGAGATTTTCGTCCCCCTCGACGAAACGCTCAAAGAAAAGGTTGGTCAACGTTTGGCACGCGCGCACCGGCGCACGCCAAACTGGCGCTTTTGCCGATTTGTAGCTTTTTGTGACTGTTTTCCCGTTCGTATTTCTAACGAACGTCGCGGGCCCGCGCCACCGATCACTCGATTTTGGATATCATGAGCGACATCGATTGGCGCGCGCGACCGTCAGCGCGCGTGTCGTTCGTCGTTAAAAAAGTCTGCGTTCCTTTAACCTCGGTCACCGCGCGCAGACCGACGGCCGCGCCGGGAGGGGTCAGCGGGCCCAGAGGTCGCGGGTGGGTTTCGTCGAGGTGCTTCCGCCTTCAATTCGCGCCTCGGGGCTTCGAACACGCCTTCGCGCGGCGTGACTCGCTCGACGCCGCGCGGTCCTTCCGAGGATTCCTCGCCCGCCGACAACACGGCGAGTCCTCGACGGCCCACAGGCCGCGCGTCCCAGGGAAACATGCGCGCGTTCTCCGTCGAGGGAGAGGACGAGACCTCCGTGGTACTTCCCTCCTCTTCTCCCGCCAGCGCGGAGATCGCGTACAACAACCGCAGCGGCGTGTTCCGCAAGTCCTGGCGCCTGAACAGCGAGACGTTCGAGACGCAGAAGAAGACGGAGGCGCAGATCGCGGGTCTGCATCGGCGCCTGCCGCGGCACTTCAACGCCGACAGCAAGGACGGCATCGTGGCGTACTACCGGAAGCAGAACGCGCTCGTGGACAACTTCGCGGAGATCGAGAGTCTGCTGGACCGGGAGGAACGGAGAGGCGCGAGAGGCGAGAGGCCCGCGGCGGCGTTTTCCGAGCGCGAGGATGCGGCGACGAGCGCGGAGGATGCGAAGCTCGCCAAGCGCGCGCGGCGCGAGGCGTTCGCGTTGCGCGTCTCGTTCTGGGCGAACGTGGCTCTGCTGCTGATCAAAGTCTTCGCGGCGTACAGCTCCGGGTCGCTGTCCATCATCACCAGCGCGCTCGACTCGTTCCTGGACCTGGTGAGCGGCATCATCCTTTGGCGCACCGAGGCGTCGATGCGGACGCAAAACAAGTACCTGTTCCCGGCGGGGAAGTCCCGCATGCAGCCGCTGGGGATCATCGTGTTCTCCTGCATCATGGGCACGCTGGGGTTTCAGATCCTCATCGAGGGGGTGCAGCAGCTCGTCGGGCCGGACCACACGCACCACCTGGAGGACATCTACGGCGTGATTGGAGTGATGATCACCGTGATCATGGTGAAGTTCGCGCTGTACCTGTTTTGCCGCCGGAGCACGTCGCCGGCGGTGCAGACGTACGCGCAGGACCACAGGAACGACGTCGCCACGAACACCGTCGGGTTGATAAGCGCCATGCTGGGCGATCGCCTGTACTTCTGGATCGACCCGCTGGGCGCCATCTTCCTCGCGATGTACATCATATACAACTGGGCCGAGACGGCGCTCGAGAACATCAAGGCGATGGTGGGCGTGAGCGCGCCGCCCGAGTTCCTCACGCAGCTCACGTACCTGGCGTGGAACCACCACTCGGAGATCGTGTGCATCGACACCGTGCGCGCGTACACGTTCGGCCCGAAGTACTTCGTGGAGGTGGACGTCGTGCTGCCCGAGGAAATGCCGCTGCGCCGCGCGCACGACATCGGCGAGAGCCTGCAGAACACCGTCGAGGCGATGACGGAAGTGGAGCGCGCGTTTGTGCACATCGACTTCGAGACCGCACACTACCCAGAGCACGGCGAGCGCGAGCGCGCGGAGCGGGAGAAGAAGAAGAGGGAAGAGAAGCGGGAGAATCGGGGGAACGGGGGGGGGGCGCCGCCGAACGCGGGTGCGTCATAGAGAGACGAGTCGCTTGTCGTGCGCACGCGCGCGAGCGGGAAGAGGAAAAAATCGCATTCCGGCGCCCGTCGCCGCGTCGCCCGTCGGCCGTCGGCCCGTCGCGCGCTCGAAAAAAAATCTTCGCCACCAACAACCCGACGCTTTTTAGCCCCGTTCCGAACCGCACAGCGCCTCGCGCCGTGCCCCGTCCCCGTCATGGGTCCGATCGCATCGAAGCTCAGGGGTGATGACCGCCGCGGCAAAATGGGCGCCTCCGCGATCATCGGCAACACCCCTCTGCTCGACTTGAGTCGGTTGTCGAAGACGAAGGGCGTCAAAATTCTGGCGAAGGCGGAGTACCTGAATCCCAGCGGATCCATCAAGGACAGGATCGCGCAGCACATCATCGACTGCGCCGAGCGCGACGGCAAACTCAAGCCGGGCGATACACTCGTCGCGTCCACCTCGGGGAACACCGGCGCCGCCGTCGCGATGGTCGCCGCGATCCGCGGGTACGGCTACATTGCCATCACCAACGCGAAGTGCTCACAGGAGAAGAGGGATTCGATGGCGGCGTATGGGGGCAAACTCATCGTCGCCAAGGACGGCCTCGCCGCTGACCACCCCGAACACTACGTGAACCTCGAGGCCACTCTTTGCGAGCGCAACCCGGATTACTTCCCCGTGAACCAATACGAGAACCCCGACAACCCCGACGCGTACTACCGCACATTGGGCCCCGAGATTTGGAAACAGACCAAAGGGCGGGTCACGCACTTTATCGCGGGCGGAAGCACCGGGGGAACGGTCTCTGGCACCGGCAAGTTCTTGAAGGAGGCGTCCAAAAACCAGGTCAAGGTTCTGATGCCCGACCCCGTCGGCTCTGTGATGTACGGCGCGTATCACGGCGACGGCAAGCCCGTCGAGCGCGGCGTTTTAGCCGCCGGGAAGTACACCGTCGAGGGCGTCGGCAAGGATTCCGTCCCGGGCACGATGAACTTCGACGTCGTCGACGCGATGCTGTCCGTCACGGACAAGCAGTGCTTCGACATGTGCCTCCGCCTGAGCCGCGAGGAGGGTCTCCTGACCGGCGGTAGCTCCGGGCTCAACATGCACGCCGCCGTGGAGCTCTCCGGCCGGTGCGCTCCGGGCGCGACGATCGTGGTGGTCCTGCCCGATTCCGGGATCAAGTACCTGTCGAAGATCTACTCCCCGGAGTGGCGCAAGAGCAAGGGCTTCGGCGGCGACTCCGAGGGCGAGGAGAGCGAGAAAGACGAGAAAGAGCCCTCGAAAGAGCCCTCGCGTGTGGCGACGCCCGACCCCAACGCGGACCCGCAGACGGCGACCAACGTCGAGCGCGTGACGGAGGCGCTGGGCGTGCCCCGGGTCGCCTCCGCGCTCAAGCTGGAGCTCAAAGACGAGCGACGCGCGTCGCTCGACTCCATCAACGCGTCCTCCCAGAACCTGGACCTGCTCGTCGACGCGCAGATGGAGCACGTCGCGGACGCCATCGACGCCGCCGCGGAGGGCGACTCGGAGACAGCGCCCGATGAGTGAAGAGGCGGACGTACGGCGTTCTTCGCGCCAAAACGTCTCGGCGGAAACGTTTAGTATTTTAGTCAGACTGCCTTTTATTACAGACTGACTGGCACATGTATTTTGTTACAATATAGATTCACATCATGTAGTCCTTAGTAATCAGTCTGTAAAACTGTAAAAAGTGTTTTTCCCCGTCACAACACTGCCGCGGCTTTAGGCGATTTTCCTCTAACACCCGTGTGGGAGGTGACAGCCACGACACGCCCCGTGTCGCGCACATCCCGCCGCGAAGGGGAACGGGGACGCCGGCGCGCGACCTCGACAGTGCTCTTCGCAGCGGCCACAGTCAGCACAACCCGTCGACGCGGCGACGCGCCGGTCGCGCGGCGCGTGCGGGAGTTCGGGCCGCGCACGCGTGAGTGGGCGCGGCGCTTTTCGCGGAGAGGAGCTCGGGACGCCGAAGCGTCGATCGACAAACGCAGATGGCGCACCTGCTGGATGACCCCGAGGCGGGGCTCGGAGACGCTACCGAGCTGGTCGACTCGCCCATACACCGCATTGGTGCGCGTGGCGCGCGCTCCGACGCCGGATACGAGCTTCACGAGCCCTCCGGCCCGGCGGAGGCGCGCGCGGGGGAAGATTCCTTGACAACACCCCTGCTGGTGGGCGAGGCGTCCCACGTGGCGGAGAAGAAGATGGGCAGGCACAGGCGCAGATCCGCGGGCCCGCAGGCCTGGACGACGTCCACGTCTCAGCCGACATCGCCGTTGCGGGGTGCCGGCGACGCGCGGTCGATGTCCTCCGTGCCGGACCGCCCCGCGACGTCGACGTCGGCCGCCTCCGACGCCCGTGCGCCCCGCCTTCCGAGAGACTCGGTGGTTGGTCCGACGCCCGCGCCTCCCCTGGGCGCCGTCATCGCCGGCGCCACCGCCGAGCGCGTGAAGCGCGGCTCGCTGAAGGGCGACTGGCTCGCGACGCAGATTCCGAGCTACGCGCACATGAGCGAGCTCCTGACGTGTTCGGACGCGCCCGCGATCGTCCCGGTGGATGAGCGAAGGGCGATGACGCACGCCGAGCTCCGCGAGCTCGTGTACCGCGCGGACGCGGATTTGCGATCGTGGGGCGTGCGCACGCCCGGGTCGCGCGTCGGCGTGGCGGTGCCGAACGGCCCCGAGCTCATGTCCGTGCTGATGTGCGTCATGGACAGGCACACCGCCGTGCCCGTGAACCCTGCGACGACCCCGCAGGAGATGCAGGCGGAGCTGCGCGCGACGGGCGTGGTGGCGCTCGTGTACCACGGGGGCTCGGAGACGGCGCCGGAGATGCAGAAGCTGTGCCGCGAATTGGGCATCGCGCCGCTCGCCATCACGCCGGACGCGCACGTCGGCGGCGCGTTCACGCTCGCGGGCGACCCGTACCGCACGGACGGAATCGGCGGGCCGTTCCACGACGCGGACTTCGACGCCGCCGAGCGCGCGGGCCCCGCGACGGACGCGACGCCCGGGTCGAGCGGCGGCGAAAGAGCCTTCGCCGGCGCGGCGCCCAAGTCGCCCGCGGCCAAGTCGCCGCGGCTGGGCACGCAGGCTGGCTGCCACGCCGCGCGCGTGGCGCTGGTGCTGCACACGTCCGGTTCGACCGGCAAGAAGAAGGTGGTACCCATCACGACGCACCAGCTCGTTCTCGGCGCGACCGCCATCGCGGCGTCCTCGGGTCTGACGGCGGAGGACGTCTGCCTGAACTTCATGCCGCTGTTCCACGTGGGCGGCATCTGCCGCAACCTGCTGGCGCCGCTCTTCGCGGGCGGCTCGACGGTCGCGATGCCCTTCTTCGACGTGAGCGACTTCTGGAGCACGTGCGTGGAGAAGCAGTGCACGTGGTACTACGGCGCGCCCACCATGCACATGCTGGTGGTGAAGTCCGCGCTCGCCGCGGGAACCCGCGGATTTCCGAAGACGCGCGTGCGCTTCGTGGCCAACGCCGCCGGCCCTCTGTTGCCGTCGGTGGCGATCCAGCTGCGCGAGGTGTTCCCGGGCGCGGCGGTGCTCACGTCCTACGGCATGACGGAGTGCATGCCCATCACGTGCCCGCCGCCCGGGTACGCGCTGGAGCGCGCGGGCAGCAGCGGGCAGCCCATCTGCCCGGACGTGGCCATCGTGGACGACGCCGGCGAGCCCGTCGCCGCAGGGCGCGTGGCGCACATCGTCGTGAAGGGCGAGATCGTCACGGGCGGGTACGAGAACGACCCGGCGGCGACGGCGGATTCTTTTCACTGCAAACCCGACGGGAACTGGTTCAAGACGGGGGACATGGGCTGGATGGACGCGGACGGCTATCTGTACGTCACGGGACGGAGCAAGGAGGTGATCAACCGCGGCGGCGAGATCATCTCGCCCGCGGAGATCGAGGAGGCGCTCCAGAGCCACCCCGGCGTGTCGGACGTCGTCGCCATCTCCGTGCCGCACGCGACGCTGCAGGAAACCGTCGGCGTCGTGGTGGTGCCAACGCGCGGGATCCAGGAGCCGGGCCTGCGGCAGCTCTGCCAGCACGCCTCGCACCGCCTGCCGCCCTCCAAGTGGCCGCAGTGCCTGGTGCTCGTGGACAACATCCCCAGGCTCGCCACCGGGAAGGTGAGCCGCAGCAAGATTGCCAAGACGCTCGACGTGGCCGAGATCGCCGACGGGATGTCCGAGCTGGACGTGACGTTCGAGGCGGACCTCGCGGCGACCGCGCGCAGCGGGCGCAAGAGCGCGGCGACCAGGGAGGAGGCCACCGAGCGCGTGGCCGCCGCGCTGTCCAAGGCGCCCGGGGTGGAGGACACGGCCGCCGTGGTAGATACCACGGGCAGCAATGTGATCATCGGCGCGGTGACTCCCGCGACGGTGGACGCGGCGAAGGTGATGTCGTACGCGGCGCGGTGCCTCCCCGGCTTTCTGGAGCCCAAGGACGTGATCGCCGTGGACGCAATTCCGCGCGCGGGGGATGGCTCGTGCGACGCGCAAGCGCTGCTGACGCTGTGGAAGGGGCAGAAGAGCGCGCGCGGCGGCAGCGCGCCGCTGACGCCGGTCGAAACCGCGGTGGTCAAGGCGTGGGCGGACACCCTCGGCGTGGACGCGCGCACGGTGAGCTCGGAAGACGACTTCTTCCAGGTTGGCGGCTCGTCCATCGTGGCTGGACAATTCGCGTCGGACGTGCGCCGCGCGCTGGGCGCCAACCTGACGGGCGCGGACATCTTCCGGTACCGCACGGTGGCGGCGATTGCCGCCAAGATCGAGAAGGAGCGCGCCGACGCGGGCGACGGCGGCGACGGCGGCGGTAAGAAGGGCGGTTTGCCGCCTTCCATGGCGTCCAAGCCGCTCGGGAGCATGGCGTGGACGTATCACTTCTCGCCGACGTCCGCGCCGAGCTTGATGCTGCAGAGCTTGCCGCTGCTGGTCTTTGCGCCCATGCAGAAGATCCTGCGGTGGTGCATCTTCCTGAACATGTGGTCCTTCTGCATCCACGGCTTGCACCCGTCCATCGATTTCGTGCACTACATGTCCAACCACACGTTCATCTCGCGCGTCGTGCGCGCAGCCGGCGTGGACCCCGAGAACGAGCACTTCCACCACCTGAGGCTCTGCGCGTTTTTCGCCGCACTTGCGGGCACCGCGCTCGTCTCCACCGTCGCGTTCCCGCTCGCGGCGTGTGCGTTCAAGTGGTGCGTGCTCGGGCGCCTCAAGCCGGGCCTGCACCCGCTCTGGGGCCAGTACTACCTGCGCTGGTGGTTGTGCAACAAGACGCTCGAGGTTTCCGGCCCGGGTTTGTTCGGCCTCAACGACTTCACCTACCGCGCGTTCCTGCGGCTGATGGGCGCGCGGATCGGCAAGGGCGCCAAGATTGGGCGCCACGTGCGCATCGCCGACTTCGACTGCCTGGATGTGCACGCCAACGCCACCGTGGACGACTTCGCGCACCTGCGCGCGGCGGAGGTGAGGCGCGGCGCGCTGAGGGTGGCACCCGTGTACGTGGGCCCCAACGCCACCGTCTGCACGCGCGCCGTCGTCGGCCCCGGCGGCTCTGTGCCCGCGGGTGCGACGCTGGGCCCCTACATGTCCTGGCGCGAGCTGGACGTGCGCGGGCGCGGCGTGGCGGCGCAGATGGAGCAGCACAAGAGGATCGCGCGCCTGAGGCAACCCCAGCCGTCGATGCTGAGCCAGGCGCTGGCGTGGCCGCTGGTGTTCGTCGCGGAGGCCATCGTGTGGATCCCGTGGGTCCTGGTGTTTGTGATCCTGATCCGGTCGCAGGGGTTGTACATGTCCATCCCGGGCGAGCACGACCGCGGCGCGGGCGACGCCGCGGCGGCCGAGGCGGAGGGCGTCGCGTTCTCCGCCAACCCGGCGGCGTACATCAAGAGGTGGCTGGGGCACTACACCGGCGCCGAGGCGAAAGGCTTCGACGCCGACTCGGTGATGATGCCGTACCAGACCATGTTCGACCGGACCCCCGCTGCCGCCGAGGGGGCGCGCGCGGCGGGGGGAAGCGCGCGCCGCAGGACGCTCGGCTTCGAAGCCGCCGCGGGGAGCCCGTCGGCGCCGGAGCTCGAGGTGAGGCGCGGCGCCTACTCCGACGCCGCCTCGCCGCTCGGGAACCAGAAGGTGAAGTCGGCGTCGACGGAGACGCGAGCCGCGTCGGTGAGCGCGCGCGACGGCAAGCGTCTCGCGCCCGGCAAGATGGTCGCGGACGCCCCCTCGACGGCGGCGGCGACGGGCGACGCGGGCAAAGACGGCGCTCGTTCGGAGCCCGTGATTTTCGACCGCGACGAAGAAGGCGGCGGCTCGATGCCCCAGGGCGGGCAGGTGCACTCGTTCTACTACGGCGACCCGCTCTTCGAGGCGCTCGACAACATGACGTGGAAGGACTGCATCACCTGGTTCATGGACCCCTTTCGCCTGGCGGTGATCTTTTCCGCGCGCATCGGGCACAACATCTTCGGCCCGCTCCTGCAGATGGCGTTCGTGATCCTCGTCAAGCGCGGCTTGATTGGGAAATTCAAGCCAGGGCCGCTGCCGCGGCCCTACCTGGCTCGCGAGTGGGAGCTCACGCGCCGCTGGATCATGAACAAGCTGTTGCCCTCTGGGAACTTCCGCGGCGCCATCGGGGTCATCGGGAAGCACTACGAGTACACCAGCTTCGTGTACCGGATGCTGGGCGCGAAGATTGGCAAGAGGGTCTTCTGGCCGGGCTCGGGCGTGCTCGTGGCGGACGGCATGTTCGACCTGCTGGAAGTCGGCGACGACGTGGTGTGGGGAAGCCGGTCGCTCGTGTTCCCGGCGGACGGGCAGGGTGCGCTCCCCGTGCGCATCGGCGCGGGCGGCAACGTCAGCGACCGGTGCGTTCTGTACGCGGGTGCGACGCTGTGTGAGGATGCGTGCCTGGGATCCGGCGCGGTTGCAGGCAGGAAGTCCGTGTTTGGCGTCGGGTCCATATGGGTCGGCTCGAGGAACGGCGCCGCCGTCATGCTCGACCCGGGGGTGAAGGACGGTTCGAAAGCGGGTGCCGACGGCCGGGGCGAGAGCGACGGCCTCGGATCGTGTCCGGGCGCTCCGCCCCGCGAGGCGAAGCCTTTCGGACGCGCCGTGTACCAGGGCAAGGCCAACTACTTCCTGCCCCCGTGGCAGGTGATGCCCCTGCTCTTCTCGGTGTTCATCGCGCTGCGCACGGCGTACTCAGTGGTGCCCATCTGGGTATCGTGGTACGTGGTGGCGGTCATTACCTGGGACCTAGGGAACAACTTCTGGACCGAGATGGCGGAGTGGCGGTACCTGCTCCTGCTGGTGTTCGTTTACCTCTGGGTGCACATGATGCACACGGTGTCGCGCTTCGTCTTCGACACCGGTCTGAAGTGGATCGTCATCGGGCGAAGGGAGCCGGGCCTCTACCCCTGGGACAGGTCGTCCTACTGCCTCCGCTGGAAGATCTTCGAGGCGCTCTGCTCGGACACCCTGCACGACTTGAAGTATTTGGGCGGGAGCGCGTTCCTGCCCTTCTTCTACAACAACATGGGGAGCAAGATCGGGCGCCGCGTGTGCCTGTACCCCACCGGCGCGGACCCCCCGATGGTGGAGCCCGACCTGGTGGTCATCGAGGACGGCGTCGCCGTCAACTTCGTGCACATCATCTGCCACACCAACACCCTCGGCTCCTTCGCGCTGAACCACATCGTGATCAAGAGCGGCGCCACGCTCGGCACCGAGAGCAGGATCATGGGCGGCGTGGTGATCGGCGAGGACTCCGTGCTGCTGGAGCACACCATGGCCATGGTGGGCGACGTGGTGGAGCCCGGGGACATCTGGCAGGGCTGGCCTGTGCAGGCCATCGCCAAGGCGGAGGACGTCGACGCGGCGGCGGCGTACTCCAAGGCGGAGGGCATCACCAAGCAGGAGGCCATCGCCAAAACCGCCAGCCCGGCCGCGGTGGTGGTCGCGCCGCTCGCGCCCAAAAAAGTCGCCGAGGCGAAGAAGAAGACGTACGGGACGTACTGACGGAGCGGTCCTTCTCGCCGGGAGTGTATGACGAGACGGTCGTTCGCGAGCGATGCACGAATATTAAAGTACGTACTTCTATGAAATACTACTAGAGCTATCTCGCGGTGATATGCGCGCGCGATGCGCGACGCAGAACACGCTCGGAAAAAAAGCGAACCGAAACACTTCTCTTGCCGTCTCCCTCGTCGCCTCTCCCTCCCTACGAACCCGCGTCGTCGACCCCCGCCTCGCGCAGTTCCGCCTCCTCCTCCTCCTCGTCCAGGTCCGCCGCGCGCGCCGCCGCCGCCGCCGCCGCCGCCAGCTTGGCGCCCGCCGCGGCGAGCGGCGGCGCGAACCAAGCCGCGCCGTCCGCGGAGAGCGCGCCTCCGAAGCGCCCGCCGCGGTCCCCGCACCGCGGGCCGAGCGCGTCGACGCCCGAGCGCGCCAGCGCCGTCGCCAGGAACGCCACGCAGACGGCGGCGACGGCGGCCAGCGTCCACGCCGCGTACGCGCGCACCGCGCGCGCCGACTCGGCGGGCGCGGGTCCCCCGGCCGCGGGCCCGAGCGCGGCGAGGCACAGCGCCGCCGCGCCGGCGACGGGCGCCAGCGGCAGCGCGAGCGGCGGCGAGGAGAGCACCAGGGCGAGCCGCGCGCCCTCGTCGCACTCGAGGGTCTGCACGAGCACGACGAACGACGCCGCCGCGTCGACGGCGACGAGCGCCGCGGACCCGAGCGCCGCGGCGGCGCGCGCGCGCGGCGCGCGCGGCGCGGGCGGGGGAGCCGAGGCGCGTCGGATCCACGTGCGGAGGCGACCCGCGAGAGTCGAGGCGCGCGGCGAACGGACGCTCCTTCGCCCCTTCTCGGTCGCATCAGCCGCATCGCGCGCCCCGTGGGGGACGTAAAGGACCGTCCCGAGCGGCGCGCCGGCGAGCGCGGCGCTCGCGCGCGCGTCGGCGCGCGCCGAAAAAGACGCCTCCGCCGCCGCCGCCGACGCCGGACCCGCGCCGCGCGGAGTCCCGGACGCGTCGCTCCTCGCGCCGGTCCGCCAATCCGCGTCCGTCTCGTTCGCGTTCGCGCGCGAAAACGCCGTCGCCCGCGTGCCCTCGCGTTCGCGTCGTCCGCGTCGTCCGCGTCGTTCGCGCGTTTCGTGGCTCCGCCCGCGAGGGGTCAGCCTGGGCGCACCGCGCGCGTCCTCTGCGGGCTCCTGGGCGGCCAGCCGACGCAGGCTCTGGAAACCGTCGCGCGGCGAAGAAGCCGGTCCCGCCGTCCGGTTGGTCTCGGCGCGCGCCGGCGACGTCGACGTCGCCGCCGCCATGGCCCACGCCGCGGCGCCTCGGAACGCGTTCTCCACGAAGCTCCCGGCGGGGGTCTCGCCGCCGGACGAAGGTTCCAGTTTCGAAAGGAGCGGCGCGCGGTCGAGCTCCGAAGAGACGTCCTCGTCCGAAGAGCCGGCGGGCGAAGACTCGGCGCCCGCCGCGCCGCCCGGGTCCGCCGGCGAAAGGCTCGCGGACCCCGGCGAGGGCGGGGCGCGTTCGAACGCGCAGCCTTCGCGGCCGTCCGGAGCCGTTTCCGAGTTTCCGAAAGGGCTCCCGTCGTCCAGAAAGACGTTCTCCGATGAACACGCTTCCGACCACTCCACCGAGCGCCCCGAGACGAACGCCGGTGCCACGACGCCGAGCAACCCGAGCTGGAACCCGCCGAACGGGTCGTCCTCGGGGGGCTCGAAAGCGGCGAGCGCCAGCGCGACGCCGTGTTCGCGAAGCTTCGCGTTCACGGACGTCTCCAGGACGCGCGCGAGCGCGTCCGCGCCGTCCACGCGCGCGAACAGAGCCGAGCGCTCGATGGGCACGCGCGCGTGTACAGAAACTTCTGACCGTCCCGCCGCAGCGGACCCAGGGGGGGCGGACGAGACCGCGCCGCCGTTTCCGTCTCCGGCGGCGAATGCGAAGCACGCGCCTCCGCCGCCGCCGCGCCCGCGGCGGCGCTCCACGCGGCGGCGCACGCCCGTGGCCGCTCGCGCGCGCGCGTCCGCCTTCGAGGGAACGGCCACGCGGCGGCAGCGCCGCAGCGCCGCCCGCACCTCCCTCGCCGCGACCGCGAGCGTCGCCGGCGGGACCGCGCTTCGCAGCGCCGCCGCGGGCAAACCTTCTCCGGCGGCGAACGCCGGGCCCGTCTCCCAGCGCCACGGAGCTTGGAACGTGCCTTCACCCGAGAACACCACCGCCAGGGGCGAGTCCTCGGCGAAAAAGAGCGGGCGCGCGACATTCTTCTCGTTCCCTCGCTTCGCGCGCTCGCCTTCTGGGTCCTCCGGGGACCGAGAGGCTGACCGAGAGTCCGCGCCCGCCCCGAGCGGGAACGGCGGAACCGCGTCCTCCTCGTCGCCCTGCGCGAAAAAGTCGAGCCACGCGACGCGCGCGTCGTCCGAGCACCCGAAGGCGAGCCCCTCCTGCAGCGCGCGCGCGCGCGCCGAGCGGAGGCACCGCCGGTCGTAGACGTCGAGCAGCGCGTGCAGGCACGCCGCAACCCGACGCCGCTCGCGCGCGCGCCACCACGTCTGCCCCGGCGCGAACAGCGCGCCGAGAACCGCGTCCACGCCGCCGCGCCACCGCGCGCGCGACGCGCCGCCGAACGTTTTTCGTCCAGACGCCGAAGCCTCGGCTCGCCCGCGTCGTTCCCCGTTCGGGGACCCGCGGCGCGTTCGCGGGGCCATCGCCGCGCCCCAGCTCGCGGGCGCGCCCATGGCGCACGCGCGGACCAGCCTGGCCCACTCCTCCGCGTGCAGCAGCGGCTGCAGCGCGGGGGGGGGCGTGGGCGGCAGCCGCCACGGGTCCCCAAATGCGTTGGCGCCGGAGAAGTACACCCGGCCGAGAAACGCCCCCGGGACGCCGCCGCCGTCGCCGCGCGGCGCGTCGCGCTCCGTCGGCGACCCCGAGCCCGGCGCCGCGCGCGGCGCGTCCGCGAATCCGCGCAGGAGCGGCGATGCGAGCCCTGACAGCCCTGACGCGGCGGACGCCGAGCCGGCGAACGCGGCGCGCGACCGCGACCGGGAAGAGATTTCGAAACCGAAGGACCCGCGCCGCGACCGGCCGAGGGACCCGCCGGCGGCGCCGCGCGCGTGCCCCAGCGCGCGGCGCTCCGCCGCGCGCGCGCGCGCTACGACGGCGGCCAGCGGCAGCGCCGCGCAGAGCACCACGGCGGCGAGCGCCGCGCCCGCGGCAGCGGGGCCACCCACCGCCGCCACCGCGACCTCCGCCCGGGTCGCGCAGGTCGGAAACACGAGGCGCGGAGACCCGACGCACGCATACGGACAGTCGCGCGTCGTCGCGCCCGCGCCTCCCGGATGGCTCGCGCTCGGGTCCACGAACGCCGCGCGCCTGGGGATGGGCGCGCACGGCGCGCACGCGCCGTTGCCCGTTTCCGCCTTGTACGTCCCAGGGAGGCACGGCGCGCATAGCAAACCCGCGAACCCGGGAGCGCACGCCGACGCGGTGACCGTGCCCGCCGCGCCAAAAAAGCGCGCCAACGCCGTCCGGGGCGAGGAGGCGGTTCCGGCTCCGCCGCCGCCGCCGCCGGCGGTGACGGTCCCGTCCGGCGCGGTCCGGTTCGCGTGCGGTGCGGCGGGCGCGTTCGCGCCGCTCGGAGCGTCCTTTGCCCACTCCAAATGCACGCGGCCCCCGCCCCCACCCCCGCCCCCGCCCTCGGCGCCGCCGGCGCCGGCGCCGCCGTCGGCGGCGACGCGCCCGCCGGGAGCCACCACCAAGGCTCGGGCGAACACGAGCACCGTCCCGCCCGAGCCGCCGCCGCCGTACCCGAGTCCGGCGAGCGTGTCCGAGCCCTTTTTGTCGGCGCGCGCGTCCGTGTCTTCGTCCCCGCGAAGCACCACCGCCTTCCCGCCGTCGCCGCCGTTCGCGGAAAGGCGCCCGCCCGCGCCCACCACCAGCGCCGCCGCGGGGCGGTGCGCGGCGCCCACCACCAGCAAGCCCCCGCCGGCGCCGCCGTAGCCGGCGCCGGCGCCGGCGCCGCCGCCGCTGCCCAGGCTGCCCGCGCGCACCGCGGACGCGGCGCACGGCGCGGCCGCGTCGCCGTACGCCGCTCCGCCGCGCGCGGTGGTCCCGTTCGTCGTCCGCTCGTCGGACGCGCGAGCCCGAAAGAACAAACGCGAAGTGTCAGGCGTGAACCCGTCCCCGCCGCCGCCGCCGTACCCCCCGCCACCGCCGGCGCCGTCGGCGAAGCCCTCGCCGCGGCCCTCGCCCTCGCCCGCGCGGCACCCCGCGGCGTCCGCGTGCAGGGCGCCGCGCCCGATCCGCACCTCACCGACGCCGTACACGTGCACGGCGCTGGCGCTGACCACGCCCCCGCCGTCGACGTCCACCGCGCCGCCGTGGCACAGCTGCAGCGCGAAGGGCGACGCGGCGCCCGGCTGGCACGGGACCGCGCTGTCCGCGGCGCCGTCGAGCAGGTAAGAAAACCCGAGTCGGCTTTCTTCCCCGAACACGTACGCCGGACACCGCGTCGACGAGCACTGCGCGTCGTCCTCCGCGCCCTGCGCGACGTCGCTCGTGGCGCGCACGGCGCCCCCGCGGCGGACGCGCACGCCCCCGAAGCGGTCGAGCGCGAGCCGCCCGGCGACGAGCTCGGACGGCGCGCGCTCCGCGGCGGCGCGGAACGGGTCCGCAGCCGCCTCGTCGTCGTCCTCGTCCCCGACCGCGAGCCAACCGGTGTCCTCGCCGCGCCCGGTGACCGTGAGCGCGCCCGCGCCGTCCACGACCAGCGAGCCGCCCGAGTCCACTAAGACGGTCGCCACGTTGAACACGTACGACGCGGCGTCGGGGGGAGCGGGGACAACGCGGACGGACCCGCCGCCGCGCACCGACAGGGACCCCGTCCCGGCGGGGCCGCCGTCCACGCTCGCCGCGCCCGCCACGCGGATGCTCGACCGGTCCGCCACCGAAACCGAAGGGGACACGATCCACAGCGTGGACGAGGCGGCGGAGAGAGCGTGTGGGGTTCGGGTTCCCGCCGAGCCGAACGCGAGGGGCGACGCGGAGCCACCGTGGAGCAGGTGCGCGTTCCCGGTCAACGCGACGCTCTCCGAAACCTCTAAATGGACGACTCCGCCGCCGCCGCCGCCGCCGCCGCCGCCGCCGCCGTCTCCGCCCAGGAGCCCGCGCGCGAACCAGCGCGACCTCGCCGCCTCCGCCTCCCCCGCGGAGGACCTCGCGGATGAGGCTCCGCACACGTCCGTGCACGCCACGGCCGCGTCCGCGACGCGCAGGGACGCGACGCCCTGCAGGGGGAGCGCGCCGGTGAGCCGGGTCACCGCGCACGCGCCCCAGGCGCCGTCCGCCAGGCACGCCGCCGGCGCCGGCGCGACGCGCCCCGAGAGCGGATCGGCGTTGGAGACCACCAACGCGCCGGTGGCGGCGTTGAGCGTCGTGCCGGCGGCGCCGTGGAACCCGGCGGCGCCGCACGCGCCGCCGCTGCGCCCTCCGCCCGCGCCCACGCGCACCGAGGGCGGCCAGACGGCGGGGGACAGCAGCGCCACGCGCCCGCCGCCGCCGCCGCCGCCGCCGGCGCCCTCGGC
>MDSV01034393.1_pt1 | contig 16211 bp, 9 predicted proteins | sample 810851 | NCBI WGS metagenome assembly MDSV01 (sample SAMN05326640, study PRJNA326480) | marine metagenome | isolation source: seawater | place: Atlantic Ocean: North East | collected 2012 | reverse complement strand
GTCGTTCACGCCGTACTCGCCCTGCAACCAAGCGCAGCAAGGGAAAACACGGCGCTGGTCACGCACGATGGCTTCCACCATTTGGGCTGCGGCCGCACCAGGTGCGTACCAAGCCGAGGTGCCCAACAGGTTGACAATCTCACCCCCTCCCTTCTTGGTGCGCTCCACAATCGCATCGAGCTTGTCTGTGTCGATCATCTCTGTGACAGGAATGCCTCCGACCGTGGTGTAACGGGGGAGCGGCACCATGGTGTCTCCATGCCCCCCCATCAACACCGCCTGGATGTCCTTGGGACTTACATTCAACTCCTCCGCGAGGAAAGCGCGGTAGCGCGCCGTATCGAGGATGCCAGCCATGCCAAATACACGCTTGCTGTCGATGTTGGCGTTCAAGTAAGCGCAGTAGGTCATCACGTCCAGCGGGTTGGAGACGATGACCAAAATCGCATCCGGGCTGTGCTTCATGACGTTTTCCGTCACCGTATTCACGATACCTGCGTTGGTCGCGATCAAGTCGTCGCGGCTCATTCCGGGCTTCCGGGGCAGTCCGCTGGTGATGACCACCACGTCAGAACCTGCGGTTTTGGAGTAGTCGTTGGTGGACCCCACCGTGCGGGTGTCGTACAGGTTGATGGGAGCGGTCTCCCAAATGTCAAGCGCCTTGCCCTCAGCAAAGCCATCCTTGATGTCCAACAACACAACTTCTTTGGCCACCTCTCGGGTGGCCAACACGTTTGCACAAGTGGCGCCTACGTTTCCGGCGCCGACAACAGTCACTTTCATAAATCAAGGGTTTGGGATAGCAAAAGTACCCAAAGCCCCGCCCTCGGTGCACGGGGAGGTGCATCTTTGTTCCATGATTCCTTCACAACCCAACCTCGGTGTGATGGCTGCTTGGTGTTTCATTTGTCTCGCCGGCAACTGCCTTGCCCAGCCTGACGCACACGACCGTCCACTCAACGCGGAGAACGCCTGGCCTGCAGGAACGTATGGCGTGGACCACAGCACCTTGGATGCAAACGGCCTAAGACATCGCACTTGGGTGCGTGTCTACGGCAGTGGAGAGTTGTACTACCGTGGCGAGTTTGACCACGGACGTCCTGCTGGCGAATGGTGGTATTTCCGGGAAGACGGCACGGCCATCACCCACCTCCAGCACGGCGAAAATCCGCTTGAATCGGCGGTGCGAATGTTCACCAGCGATGGCAGGGTGGCCGCCACAGGAGGCTACTTGCATCAAGACATCCGGGTCCAAGGCGATGTCCAAACCTCTAGACCCACCCCACCCGTGCGACACGGGGCTTGGACGCTGTTCGACGGGGCAGGAAACGTGACCACCCAATTGAATTACGACAGCGGGATGAAAGAGGGATTGGAAGAGCGCTTTCTCCCTTCAGGACAGGTCTTTGAGCGTGCCACCTACGTGGATGGCGAGCTGGATGGTACGTGGACCGCCTGGCACGACAACGGGCTTCAACGTCAAGTGGTCACCTACCGCCATGGAACCTTGGACGGCCCCTTCAAAGCTTACTACGGCGGCGGACAACGCCTGAGTGAGGGCGCCTACCTGAACGGCGTGGAAGAAGGCAGTTGGAAGTTCTACCTCGAGGACGGTCGGCTCCAGCACATCCACAGGTACCGGGACGGACAGCTTCTCGAAACCATCCGCGTCAACGGCACATTCACCGAATGGCACGGCGAAGAGCGCCCCGCATCCGAGTACACCTACAGAGACAAGCAATTGGACGGTCCTTTCCGAGAGTGGCACGACCAAGGTGGGTTCGTGTTGGAAGATTTCAAAGATCCCCAACTCGGTGAAACGTTGCAACGACGGGTGATGCGAGGCGTCCAAATCTCCATAGAAGGCGAGTACGTAGGGGGCGAATTGGACGGCCCCGTGTACCACTACGACCCCGCTGGCCGACTCCTCAAAACGGAGCACTTCAACATGGGTACACTCCAGCGCACCGACGCTGGTTGGTGAGGCTCTGGCGCCGCGTCAGTACCCGTATTTCGTCTTCCAAAGCTGACGCAGCCACTCACGTGTCGCCTGCTCTCGGGGGTTGTTGCCTGGGGCGTAGAACACCGTTCCTTCCATGCCCTTCGGCAGGCACTCTTGGCCACTGAACTGCCCCGACGCTTCGTGGTCGTAGGCGTAGCCCTTGCCGTAGCCCAATTCCTTCATGAGTTTGGTCGGAGCGTTCCTCAACGCCAAGGGCACAGCCGCTTCGCTGTGGGTTTGGACCCAATGCTGAGCTCGCTCAATTGCCTTGTACGAGGCATTGCTCTTGGGACTTGTGGCCAAATACACGGCACACTGCGACAGCACGATTCGGGCTTCTGGCCAACCAATCCTCTCCACCGCCGCGAACGTGTTGTTGGCCAGCACCAACGCCGTGGGATTGGCGTTGCCGATGTCTTCGGATGCCGAAATCAAAAGTCGTCGCGCAATGAACTTAGGATCCTCGCCCCCCTCCACCATGCGGGCCAAATAATACACAGTTGCGTTGGGATCGCTGGCCCGGATGCTCTTGATGAACGCGCTCACCACGTCGTAGTGCTGCTCGCCGCCCTTGTCATAGTTGGAAGGCGTGTTCTGAATGGTCTCCAGCACCTTGTCGTTGGTGACCACGCGTTGGCCGTCGGCGTCGGGCGAAAGGCTGTCGACCACCAATTCCAGGGTGTTCAACACCCTTCTGGCGTCGCCCCCGCTCGCCCTCAGCAAGGCTTCTGTTTCTTCCAGCTTGACCACCTTCCCCGCCATGTCAGCATCCTCGCTCAACGCCCGTGCCATCAGGCCCTGGAGCACCTCAGCCGACAGGGGCTTGAGCACATACGTTTGGCACCGGCTGCGCAAAGCGGGAATGACTTCAAACGAAGGGTTCTCCGTGGTGGCCCCAAGCAGGGTGACGGTTCCCGCCTCCACCGCGCCTAGAAGGCTGTCTTGTTGGGATTTTGAGAACCGGTGAATCTCATCGATGAACAACAACGCCCGTCCTGCAAACATGCCGTCGCGCTTCACGGAATCCAGCACATTGCGCACGTCCTTGACCCCGCTGTGGATGGCGCTCAAGCTGTGGAACGGCCTCCCCGACTCTTGGGCGATGAGCCGCGCCAACGTGGTTTTGCCCACACCAGGTGGGCCCCACAAAATCATGCTCGGCAACGTCCCCGCCCGCATGGCCTGACGCAGCACGGCCCCCTCGCCCACCAGGTGGGCTTGTCCGACGTATCTGTCGAGTGTGGTGGGCCTCATCCTCTCGGCCAGCGGCGCTTTTCCTTGCATGGGGTGCATCGGGTTAAGTTCGAGAATCTGGACGGTGACATCGTGGGTGGACGGGACTGTACTCAGGACGGTTGTGCTTCCATCGTTTGTGCGACCACAACCAGCGCGGCGGATCCAATGCGATCTCGCGCTCCAGCTTTGCCAAGCAACGGTCCAGCACTTCACCCTCTTCCAGCGTCTCTTCGCCGTCGTAGACCAATTCGTACGTCAACGCGTATTGCCACGGACCGAGGCGGCGAATGCTGGCGTACACCACGGCCATGTCGTAAAGTTTGGACCATTGTTCCAACCCGTAAAACACCGCCGTTTCTGTGCCAAGGAACGTGGTCCACCAGGATTTAGAGGGGTCTGCCGGACTTTGGTCAAAGCCCATGACCACCGCCACGGGGTCCCCATGCTGGGCGACATTCATCCATGCACGCCCTTCCTTGGTAGGCACCATTTCCAGCCCAAACCGTTGGCGGGAAGACCGCATCAATTTGTCCGCTTTGGGGTCGCTGAGCCTCTTGTACAGGGCCATGGACCGGTGGGGCAGCGCCTGGTTCAACGTCACAGCACTCCACTCCCAATTGTTCATGTGACCGCCGGCCACCAAGACGTGTTTGCCTCGGTCGTGCAGGGCTTGGACAATTTCCACATTGTGGTGAGGCATGCCAGATTCCAAATCCTTTTGAGACATGGTGAAGAGTTTGGCCGACTCGACCAACAACTGCATGAAGTGGCGCTGAAACGTCACAAACCAAACCGCGCGTGTCCAACGAGAGGCCTCCGGAAACGCCCGCTTGAGGTTGGCCCTCACGACCTTGCCACGGTACCCCCCCAAAACGCAGGCCAGCACGGTCAATTTCCACGCCAAGATGGTCAACAGCCACTTGGGAAGACGCCCAATCCGCTTCATCCAAATCATGATGTCAAGGTCGCATTGAGTTCCTCCAAGCCGACATCGACGTCACCCAATTCACCCCTTCTCGGGTCAACACCAAGCCATCGTACGCCAGACCCACCCCTGCGGGCAAGGTCGCGTCTCGGGTCTCGTGGGTGCCCATCAAATGGCTGATGTGCGTGAACCATGTTTGTTTGGCCCCCACCTGTGCCGCCACCTCCAGCGCTTGGTCCAAATTGAAATGGCTGTAATGGGGCTCGGGCCTCAGTGCATTCAAGATCAACACCTCAACACCTTGAAGCTGCGACAGAGTGGATGCAGGCAAGGCACTGGCGTCTGTGATGTACGCCAAGTCTCCAGCCACAAACCCATGGATGGGAAGCTTTCCGTGAATCACAGGGACTGCCGAAAGAACCAACCGCCCAACCTGGACTGTCCCGTGGTCTTCGATTGGCAAAATCTCCACGTTGGGGACCCCGCCGTGCCTGCGCTCTTCGAAGGCGTAGTGAAAATCACGGCGCAAGGCCTGTTCTACCCTCGCGGACGCGTGCAACGGCAAAGTGGCTTTCTGCATGTAGTTGAAAGGCCGCACATCGTCCATGCCGGCGAGGTGGTCTTTGTGCTCGTGGGTGTAAACCACCCCGTCCAACTTCGTCACACCCTCTCGGAGCATTTGCATTCGGAAATCCGGACCGGTGTCCACGACCAAACGGGTCGAGGCGCTTTCCATCATCACCGATGTGCGAAGGCGCTGGTCACGTGCGTCGTTGGAGCGGCACACCTCGCAGGGACACCCTATGACAGGCACCCCCTGCGACGTCCCTGTTCCAAGGAACACGAGGCGATTCAAACTCTCCACTTCTCCAATGGCCATGGCGCGAAGGTATCCTTACCTTTGATACAAACCTCGATCTCTACGCCGTCGACATGGAACGTGTCATCCTCTCTGCCAAACAAAAGGCCCTTCGGATCAACCTCAATCCCGACCTCTACGGCACCTTCGCTGAAATCGGCGCTGGCCAAGAGGTGGTGCGTCATTTCTTCCGAGCTGGAGGTGCATCTGGCACCATCGCCAAGACGATCTCGGCGTACGACAAAGACTTCAGCGACGCCATCTACGGCAAAGAGGCCAAGGGGCGATACGTCTGCGAGGCGCGCATTGACAAGATGCTCGCCCATGAGTACAACCTGATTGAGGAGCGCATCACGCGGGAGGATCACCCCACAAAGCAATACTTCGCCTTTGCCGACACCGTCGCCACGATCAATTACCACAAGACCATCCAAGGTCACGGTTGGTTTGGCATCCGGTTCCAAACGTCGGCAGAGAGTGAGCCCAGCGAAATTATTTTGCACGCCCGATTCCACGAGCAAGACGCTTTGCTGCAGCAACAGACGGCAGGAATGCTCGGGGTAAACCTCATATACGGGGCCTTCTACTTCTACAAGCGCCCCAAGGAAGTGCTTCAGAGCTTGTACGACAACCTCGAACGCGACCAGTTGGAAATCGACATGGTGCAGATGAATGGCCCGGCCTTCGGTGACGTCGACAACCGTCTTTTGTCGCTTCAACTCGTCAAGCAAGGCATGACCGACGCGGTGATCTTTTCCCCCGACGGCCGCAACCGACAAGCGGCCGACGTCTTGTACAAGAAGAACATCTTGGCCATTCGAGGAAGTTTCCGCCCTGTCACCAAGGTGAACATCGACATGATCGCCAAGGGACTGGCGATGTTCAAACAAGAAAACAAAGTCGACCCCGACAACATTCAGGTTCTCTTCGAGATCACATTGAACAACCTCAGTGCAGAGGGCGACATAGACGAACAGGACTTCCTCGACCGTGCCGACGTGCTTTGCAGCATTGGCCAGACAGTCCTTATCAGCAACTACAAGAAGTACTACAAACTGGTGGAGTTCTTCTCTCGGCACACCAAAAAGCGCATGGGCGTAATCATGGGTGCGGCCACCATGGTGGAAATCTTCAACGAGAAGTATTACCGGAACCTGAACGGGGGCATCCTTGAGGCGTTTGGCATCCTGTTCTCCCGAGACCTCCGCATTTTGTTGTACCCATGGAAAGATGACGAATCCGAGTCACTTTGGACTTCCGAATCCACCCCCATTCACCCTCGGCTGAAACCGCTCTACGACTACCTCGTGTTCAACAAGCGCATCCTCGACATCCGGGATTACGATCCGGAGGTTCTGTCCATCTTCAGCAGGACCGCGTTGGAAAGCATCAAACGCGGAGACGACGCTTGGGTCGACATGGTACCTGATTTCGTAGACCGTGTCATCAAGGAGAACTGCCTGTTTGGCTTCTGCGGAACCGACAAGCCAGATGCTTCCTCTCCAGGCGAGAATCCAGCCGAGGCCGCAGCCCGGGCGATCGAACAATCGTCCTGACCTGCCTCCAGGTTTCTCCGCCGGCCCGACATTGCTTCGACCCAATTGTAGGGCAAGAAAAAAGGCACCTCGTAGGAGGTGCCTTTTTCATGTTCACAATTCTGGCGCTCAGTCTTCTGTAGAAGATGCGTGCTCGACAAGGGCGTCGAACTCTTCGCGTGACCCCACCTTCAGGTCTGAGAATTTGCGTGTGCCTGTTCCTGCTGGGATCAAGTGACCCACGATCACGTTCTCCTTCAAGCCCAACAAGTGGTCTTGCTTGCCGCTCACAGCAGCCTCGTTCAACACCTTGGTGGTTTCCTGGAAGGAAGCCGCAGAGATGAAGGACTTGGTCTGCAAGCTTGCACGTGTGATGCCTTGCAAGAGCGGACGAGATGTCGCCGGAATGGCGTCGCGGCTCTCCACACTGGCCAAGTCGCGGCGGGTCAAGGAACTGTTCTCGTCGCGCAAACGACGGGCAGACACCATTTGTCCCACTTTCAATTGGTCAGAACCTCCTGCATCGGTGACAACCACCATGCCAAACACACGGTCGTTCTCGTTCAAGAAGTCTGCCTTCTCAACGATTTGCTTCTCAAGAGATTGTGTATCGCCACCGTCTTCGATGACCACCTTTTTCATCATCTGGCGGACGATGACCTCGAAGTGCTTGTCGTTGATCTTCACCCCTTGCAATCGGTAGACGTCCTGAATTTCGTTCACGATGTATTCCTGCACGGCAGTTGGCCCCATGATGTTCAAGATGTCATTCGGCGTCACTGCACCGTCAGACAAAGGCATGCCAGCCTTCACGAAGTCGTTGTCTTGCACCAGAATGTGCTTGGACAAAGGCACCATGTACTTGAACTTCTCACCTGTGCGTGCTTCCACGATGACTTCACGGTTGCCGCGCTTGATTTTGCCGTAGCTCACGATGCCGTCCACCTCAGACACCACCGCAGGGTTGGATGGGTTCCGAGCCTCGAACAATTCTGTCACCCTAGGGAGACCACCGGTGATGTCACCCGACTTGCCTGCAACACGCGGAATCTTGCACAAGATGAGACCTTTCCCAACCTTGTCCCCTTCCTTCACCGCGAGGTGAGCACCCACGGGCAAAGAGTACGTGCGGAGCACTTCCTTCTTCTTGCCCATGATCAGGACGGCTGGGTTCTTCTTCTTGTCGCGGGTCTCTGTGATTACAATCTCGCGGAAACCGGTTTGCTCATCGAGCTCTTCGCGGTAGGTCAAACCTTCTTCGATGCTTTCAAAAGCCACGGTGCCCTCTTCCTCCGAAATGATGACGTTGTTGTAAGGGTCCCACTCGCACACCGCTGCGTCCTTCTTGATCTTCTTGCCATCCTTGATGAACAAGACAGAACCGTAAGGCAGCACCGTGGTGCTGAGCGCCACGTTGGTGGCAGGGTCCATGACCTTGAATTCAGAAGAACGCGACACCACAACCACTTCCTTCTCGCCTTCGGCGTTGGTGCGGTCAACTGTGCGCAATTCATCTATTTCCACTACGCCTTCGTGCTTGGTGCGGATTTGGTTCTCGTCCGAAATCTTGGATGCAGTTCCACCCACGTGGAACGTACGAAGTGTCAACTGCGTTCCAGGCTCTCCGATGGACTGTGCGGCAATCACACCCACAGCCTCCCCTGTCTGCACAGGACGGTTGGTGGCGAGGTTTTTGCCGTAGCACTTGGCGCATACACCTTGACGAGATTCACACGTCAACACCGAGCGGACCTCAACTTCCTGCACACCTGCCTCCTCAATGGCCTTGGCCATGGCTGGGGTGATTCGTTCGCCTCCGGCAACCATCTCCTCTTCGGTGACGGGATGCAACACGTCCTCCAAGGCCGTGCGACCTTCAATGCGGTCGCCGATGCCTTCCACAATTTCGTCGTTCTGACGCAGCGGTGTCACGGTCAGGCCACGCAAGGTCTGGCAATCTTCTTCAGTGATGATGACGTCTTGGGCAACGTCCACCAAGCGACGGGTCAAATAACCCGCGTCAGCCGTTTTCAATGCCGTGTCCGCAAGTCCCTTCCGCGCACCGTGCGTCGAAATGAAGTACTCGAGGATGGACAATCCCTCCTTGAAGTTTGACAAGATTGGGTTCTCAATGATGTCCTGTCCCCCAGTCGCAGAAGACTTCTGAGGCTTGGCCATCAAACCGCGCATGCCAGACAATTGACGGATTTGCTCCTTCGATCCACGTGCACCGGAGTGCATCATCATGTAGATCGAGTTGAAGCCCTGCTTGTCGCTTTCCAGGCGATCCATCAAGATGTTGGTCAAACGAGAGTTGGTGTGCGTCCAGATGTCGATGATCTGGTTGTACCGCTCGTTGTTGGTGATAAGACCCATGTTGTAGTTGTCCAACACCTCGCCCACTTGGGCTGTGGCTTTGGCCACCAATTTCTCCTTCTCAGGCGGGATGATGACGTCGTTCAAGTTGAAAGACAGCCCCCCCTTGAAGGCCATGGTAAATCCGAGTTCCTTGATGTCGTCCAAGAATTGCGCGGTACGAGGCACCCCCACGCTGTTCAAGACGTGAGATATGATTCCCCGAAGCGATTTCTTGGTGAGCAATTCATTGATGAATCCCGCCTCTTGAGGCACATGCTCGTTGAACATCACACGTCCGCATGTGGTCTCTACCATGGACGCCTCACCGTGGATGTCCACGTAGCGCATGGTGATGCTTGCGTGCAAATCGAGACGGCCCTCCTGGTGTGCGATGCGCACCTCCTCAGGAGAGTAACACACCATGCCTTCTCCCTTCACAACGTGCTCCTTGGAACTGCTGCGCTCTTTGGTGATGTAATACAAGCCCAACACCATGTCCTGGGAAGGGACGGCAATTGGCGCACCATTCGCGGGGTTCAGGATGTTGTGCGACCCAAGCATCAACAGCTGGGCCTCCAAAATGGCCGCGGAACCGAGGGGCAGGTGAACCGCCATTTGGTCCCCGTCAAAGTCGGCGTTGAAAGCCGTGCAAGCCAAAGGGTGCAACTGAAGGGCCTTGCCTTCAATCAACTTGGGCTGGAAGGCCTGAATGCCGAGACGGTGAAGTGTTGGTGCACGGTTGAGGAGGACAGGGTGTCCCTTCATCACGTTTTCCAAAATGTCCCAAACCACAGGCTCCTTGGCGTCCACGATCTTCTTGGCGCTCTTCACGGTCTTCACAACGCCGCGCTCAATCATCTTGCGGATGATGAACGGCTTGTACAATTCAGCCGCCATGTTCTTGGGCATGCCACATTCGTGGAGCTTCAAATCAGGCCCCACGACGATGACCGAGCGCGCGGAGTAGTCCACACGCTTTCCCAACAGGTTCTGACGGAAACGACCCTGCTTGCCCTTCAAGCTGTCGCTGAGGGACTTCAAAGGGCGGTTGCTCTCGGTCTTCACCGCGCTGGACTTGCGACTGTTGTCGAACAAACTGTCCACGGCTTCCTGCAGCATGCGCTTCTCGTTGCGCAAAATCACTTCAGGAGCCTTGATCTCCACCAACCGCTTCAAGCGGTTGTTGCGGATGATCACGCGGCGGTACAAATCATTCAAATCCGAAGTCGCAAAACGGCCGCCGTCGAGCGGCACCAAGGGGCGCAACTCTGGCGGAATCACTGGAACAACCTTCACCACCATCCACTCCGGAGAGTTTTCTATGCGGCTGTTGGCGTCGCGCAACGATTCCACAACCTGCAAGCGCTTGAGCTTTTCGCTCTTGCGTTGTTGGGATGTCTCCGTGTTCGCTTCGTGACGAAGTGAAAAGCTCAATTCGTCCAAATCCAAATTGGCGAGCAAGTCGTGCACAGCATCGGCACCCATCTTCGCCACAAACTTGTTGGGATCCTTGTCGTCGAGGTATTGGTTTTCCTTCGGCAACACATCCACGATGTCGAGGTACTCGTCCTCAGTGAGCAAAGTGTACGCGTCCTTCTTGTCTCCCTCAGGCACCTCTGCGATGCCCTGGTTGATGACCACGTAACGCTCGTAGTAGATGATTTGGTCCAGCTTCTTAGAAGGAATGCCGAGCAAATAACCAATCTTGTTGGGCAAGCTCTTGAAATACCAAATGTGCACCACGGGCACCACCAAATTGATGTGGCCCATGCGCTCACGGCGCACCTTCTTTTCAGTGACTTCCACACCGCAACGGTCGCACACAATGCCTTTGTAGCGAATGCGTTTGTACTTGCCACAGTGGCATTCGTAATCCTTGACAGGACCGAAAATTCGCTCACAGAACAAGCCATCACGTTCAGGCTTGTAGGTGCGGTAGTTGATCGTCTCAGGCTTCAGCACCTCTCCGTGGGAAGCTTCCAGAATGCGTTCTGGAGAAGCCAAGGAGATGGTAATGGTGTTGAAGTCGCTGCTCAACTGCTGGGGGTTGTTTTGTTGGAACATGGTTGAGGGATCAATCGAGTGAAACAGTCAAACCGAGGCCGCGCAATTCGTGCATCAACACGTTGAACGACTCAGGGATGCCAGGCGTCGGCATCACATCGCCCTTCACGATGGACTCGTAAGCCCGTGCACGTCCTTGGACATCGTCGGACTTGACTGTGAGAATTTCTTGAAGGATGTTGGCCGCACCGAAGGCTTCCAAAGCCCACACCTCCATCTCACCGAAGCGCTGGCCACCAAATTGGGCCTTACCTCCGAGAGGCTGCTGGGTGATCAACGAGTATGGACCGATGCTCCGTGCGTGCATCTTGTCATCCACCATGTGGCTAAGCTTGATCATGTAGATCACACCCACAGTGGCTGGTTGGTCGAAGCGCTCGCCCGTGCCACCGTCGTAGAGGTGGGTCACCCCGAACTCCGGAACTCCGGCTTCTTCAGTCAGCGCGCAGATTTCGCTAATGGGAGCACCGTCGAAAATGGGGGTTGCAAATTTGCGCCCCAACTTCTCACCGGCCCAGCCCAACACCGTTTCGTAGATCTGACCGAGGTTCATCCGCGAAGGGACACCCAACGGGTTCAACACGATGTCAACAGGGGTACCGTCTTCCAAGAATGGCATGTCCTCTGAGCGCACAATGCGGGCCACAATGCCCTTGTTGCCGTGGCGTCCGGCCATCTTGTCACCCACCTTCAGCTTGCGCTTCTTGGCCACGTAGACCTTGGCAAGTTTGACAATGCCAGCCGGCAATTCGTCACCCACAGTAACTTGGAACTTCTTCCGCTTGTACACGCCCAAGAGGTCGTTGTACTTAAGGTTGTAGTTGTGGATCAGGCGAGCCGCCAACGCACTGTTGTTCGCGTCGCGAATCCAACCGTCGCCGTTGATGATCAAGAAGTCGAGGCTCGAGAGCACCTTCTGGGTGAATTTGACCCCTTTCTTGACCTGCTCTTCCTTGTAATAGTTGAAGACACCTTGGCTGACCTTGCCACCCACAATCTTCATCAACTTCTCCACGAGCAACTTCTTCAGCGCCGCTGCTTCCTTGTCAAAGTCCTTGTCAATCGATTCCAAGATGGCCTTGTCGCTCGCCTTGGACTTGCGGTCCTTCACAGCACGACTAAAGAGCTTCTTGTCGATCACCACACCCTGGCCTGAAGGAGGCATTTTCAAGGAAGCATCCTTGACGTCACCCGCCTTGTCTCCAAAGATGGCGCGCAAGAGCTTTTCTTCTGGGCTGGGGTCGGATTCCCCTTTTGGGGTGATTTTTCCGATCAGGATGTCCCCTTCAGTCACTTCCGCGCCGATGCGAATCAACCCATGTTCGTCGAGGTCCTTGGTGGCTTCCTCGCTGACGTTGGGAATGTCATTGGTGAGCTCCTCCACACCGCGCTTGGTGTCGCGAACCTCCAATACGTACTCGTCGACGTGCAATGACGTGAAAACATCTTCACGGACGACACGCTCGGAGATCACAATCGCATCCTCAAAGTTGTAGCCCTGCCAAGGCATGAAGGCCACCTTCATATTTTGGCCAAGGGCAAGCTCTCCTTTTTGGGTGGAGTATCCTTCGACCAAAATTTGACCGTCGGTCACCTTTTCGCCTTTCGCCACCATCGGCTTAAGGTTCATGCAGGTTCCTTGGTTGGTCCGGGCGAATTTGGTGAGGTTGTATACACGCAAGTCCGACTCAAACGAGACGAGCAAGTCGTTGTCGTCCATGTCGTGACGCACGCGGATTTCGTTTGCGTCCACATACTCAACCACACCGTTGCGCTCCGAACGCAACAGCACACGTGAGTCGCGCGCCACTGGTGCCTCGACACCGGTGCCCACGATGGGTGAGTTGGGCCGCATCAAAGGCACAGCCTGACGCATCATGTTCGAGCCCATCAAAGCACGGTTCGCGTCGTCGTGCTCCAAGAAAGGAATCAACGAAGCCGCAATGGACGCAATCTGATTTGGGGCCACGTCCATGTACTGAAGCTCTTCTGGCTTCACAATTGGAAAGTCCCCCTCCAAACGAGCCTTCACGGCTTCGTTCTCAAACGCCCCGTCACTTTTGATCGGTGCGTTGGCCTGGGCAATCAAAGCACTGTCCTCTTCTTCGGCGGACAGGTATACGATGCCTTCCTCATTGGTGGCAGCCTTTCCAGACTCCACCTTTCGGTAAGGGGTTTCAATGAAACCCAAACGGTTCACCTTGGCGTACACGCACAGGCTGGAGATCAACCCAATGTTGGGGCCTTCAGGCGTCTCAATCGTGCAAAGACGACCGTAGTGAGTGTAGTGCACGTCACGGACCTCAAATCCCGCGCGTTCGCGGCTCAAACCGCCTGGACCCAACGCGGAAATGCGACGTTTGTGCGTCACCTCGCTCAGTGGGTTGGTTTGGTCCATGAACTGAGACAGCTGGTTCGTTCCGAAAAAGCTGTTGATCACGGAGCTCAACGTCTTGGCATTGATCAAGTCAGTTGGCGTGAAAACCTCATTGTCACGAACGTTCATGCGCTCGCGGATGGTCCGAGCCATCCGGGCCAGACCCACACCAAACTGAGAATACAACTGCTCACCCACTGTCCGGATGCGACGGTTGCTGAGGTGGTCGATGTCGTCCACATCGGTGTTGCTGTTCACCAGGTCCAACAAGGTCTTGATGATGCGAATGATGTCGTCCTTCGTCAAGGTGCGTGCCTCTTCGCCTTCAATGCCCAACTTGCGGTTGATGCGGAAACGTCCCACTTCACCCAGATCGTAGCGCTGCTCGGAGAAGAACAACTTGTCAATCACCCCACGGGCGGTTTCCAAATCTGGTGGTTCGGCATTCCGAAGCTGACGGTAGATGTATTCCACCGCTTCCTTTTCAGAGTTGGAACTGTCTTTGTGGAGCGTGTTGTAGATGATGGCGAAGTCGCCCTGGTTCACTCCCTCTTTGTGGAGGATGATGGTCTTTGACCCCGAATCCAAAATCTGCTCAATGTGCTCCTTCTCGAGGATGGTCTCACGCTCGAGGATGACCTCGGTGCGCTCAATGGACACCACTTCACCGGTGTCCTCCTCCACAAAGTCTTCCACCCAAGTCTTCAACACGCGAGCCGCCAATGGCCGGCCGAGCACGCGTTTCAAACCGGTTTTGGTCACCTTCACCTCGTCGGCCAAGTTGAAAATGCCCAAGATGTCACGGTCTGTCTCGTATCCGATGCTGCGAAGCAAGGTGGTCACAGGCAACTTCTTCTTCCGGTCGATGTACGCGTACATCACACCGTTGATGTCCGTGGCGAATTCAATCCAAGACCCTTTGAATGGAATGATTCGAGCTGAGTGCAGCTTGGTGCCATTGGCGTGGCGGCTTTGGCCAAAGAACACACCCGGCGAGCGGTGAAGCTGGTTCACGATGACACGCTCAGCGCCATTCACCACAAAAGAACCTTGCGGGGTCATGTACGGAATGGTTCCGAGGTACACATCCTGCACGATTGTCTCGAAGTCCTCGTGTTCAGGATCTGTGCAGTACAACTTCAACTTGGCCTTCAGCGGGACACTGTAGGTCAAACCCCGCTCCAAACATTCTTGAATGCTGTAGCGGGGGGGGTCGATGAAGTAGTCAAGGAACTCGAGCACGAATTGATTGCGGGTGTCGGTGATGGGGAAATTCTCACTGAACACCTTGAACAGTCCCTCCGTCATCCGGTTTTCCGGATTCGTTTCCAGTTGGAAAAATTCCTGAAAGGAACGGAGCTGAATGTCCAAGAAATCAGGGTGCTCGAGGGGAAGAGCCACGCTGCCAAAATTGGTGCGCAAGGGGTTGGAGTTGGGGTTGGCCAGGGTCATGGTCGTTTGGTCTTATGAAAGGTCAAACAGAGTGTGAAGGTTAAAAGTTGAAAGTCGCATGAAACGAAACTTCCAAAAAGCAGACAAGGGCGGAGACCTTCTCCCCGCCCGTGCCTTTAAAACTCGGGGTTGTGCTTACTTAAGCTCAACCTCAGCGCCTGCTTCCTCGAGTTGGGTCTTCAAGGCTTCCGCCTCGTCCTTTGGAATGCCCTCCTTGATTGGAGAAGGTGCGCCGTCAACGATTTCCTTGGCTTCCTTCAAACCAAGTCCTGTGAGCTCTTTCACGAGCTTCACCACCGCGAGCTTGGAGCCGCCAGCGGCCTTCAAGATCACGTCAAACTCAGTCTTCTCTCCGCCGCCACCTTCACCGCCACCAGCGGCAGGTCCAGCAACTGCAACAGCAGCCGCAGCGGGTTCGATACCGTACTCCTCCTTGAGGATTTCAGCGAGTTCGTTCACCTCCTTGACAGTGAGGTTCACCAACTCTTCAGCCATAGCTTTCAAATCAGCCATAATGATTGGTTTGTATTGTTCTAAATTCTAGTAATGATTGAGTGTCAAGCTCAGCCGCGTTCTTGCAGCGCCTTGACCAGACCGGATAGGGTGTTGCCACCTGAATTCAATGCGCCGATCACATTCTTCGCAGGAGATTGTAGCAACGCAATCACGTCGCCAATCAATTCCTCCTTCGACTTGATCGCCGTCAGCAGTTCCAGATTTTCATCGCCCAAATAGGTTGCTTCTTCGACGTATGCGCCTTTCAAAATCGGCATGTCGTGCTTCTTCCGGAACTCTTTCAGCACACGTGCTGGAGCATTTCCGATGTCGCCAACAAGAAGGGCAGTTTGGCCCTTGAGAACATCATAGAGTTCCGCGTAATCGCGTCCTTCAGTGCGTTCCATGGCCTGCCGCAGCAATGTGTTTTTCACCACACGGACGCGGATGTCCTTCTTGAAACATTCACGGCGGAGGCTTGTGGTGGCATCTGAGTCCAACCCTGATGCGTCGGTCAAATACACCACGTTCTTCTCCGCAAGGATCTGAGCAAGCTCGTCGATCAATTGATCTTTTTCTGTTCGAGTCATGATGGTTCAGTTTTGCGAATCAGGCTGTCGCCGTTTTCTGTTCGATTTTGATACCGGGACCCATGGTAGAGCTCATTGCGACACTCTTCATGTAGGCACCCTTCGCAGATGAAGGCTTCAACCTCATCAACGTGGCCAAAAGCTCGGCGGCATTTTCCTCGATTTTCTTGGCGTCAAAAGACACCTTTCCAACGGAGGCATGCACAATGCCAAATTTGTCCACCTTGAAGTCGATTTTACCCGCCTTCACGTCTGTTACAGCCTTTCCAACTTCCATCGTCACTGTGCCCGATTTCGGGTTGGGCATGAGGCCACGTG
>MDSV01166984.1_pt1 | contig 16213 bp, 12 predicted proteins | sample 810851 | NCBI WGS metagenome assembly MDSV01 (sample SAMN05326640, study PRJNA326480) | marine metagenome | isolation source: seawater | place: Atlantic Ocean: North East | collected 2012 | reverse complement strand
TTGATGTATGTTTTATATAATTACTTCCATCTTTTTGGAAGTTAAAGTATCCACTACCACTTAAGATAATTCCATTTGATGAAAAATCTGTTGGTGGTGAAGCACCCATTGAAATTCTTTGTGTTCCACTATTAAATACAATATCACCTTTTGCAGTATCAAGACTGAAATTATCTGTACCGATTGCCATAGAACCACCATCCACAGTAATAAAGTTTGTGGAATCACCAAACACTCTAAAGGCACCACCATTATCCATGTAAACACCAGCACCACTTGAATCGGAATCACTTGTAATTGTTCCGAGATAAAATCTTGTATTATTAAGTGCTAAGTTTGTACCTTGAAAATCAAATGTATTAGTTCTAATACTAATTTGACTATCATCAAATCTAAAGAAATTATTTGCATCTGTATATAAATCTAATTTTGCAGTTCCATTATCACTACCAATAATAATTCCACCATCAGTTCCACCAAAGGTTTGTGAACCAATTCTCATAAAGGCATCTTGTGTATCAGATTGTAAAAGTAATTTAGGTGAAGCCTTTGGCCCAAATTTTATTGTTGTTGTACTTCCACCCACAAACTCCATACCAACATTTGAATTACTATCATAACCCAAACTCATTGATGGTGTTGTTGAATTGATTTGGAAATCATCAGCATCTACTAACATAGTACCTGTACTGATATCAACATTAGATGCAGTTACATTGAAAGCATCTCCTGATAATGATATATTACTACCATCAAACTTTAAGTGTGATGATGAGTTACCAATATAAAATTGTGGTGTACCATCATCATTAGCCAACCAAAAACCAGCCGTATCATCTGTGAAACTATCTTTGGCAATTCGTATAGCACCAAGTGCTTGTGAACCTGTAACAAATATAGCCTTAGCTGTATTTCTACCTATTCTTGCAAATCCTCTCGAACCATCTGAACCAAGTACAACATCTTCATTATTGAATGACATTGATTGTTCAGTTGCTGTACCAGCAAGTTCGAACTTATGTCCACCACTTCCATCACTAACTTGTAATGTTAATTCTTTTGGTTGGATTGATATGTTACCACTTGAATCATTTGAAAGGAAGAAGTTTGAACTACCAACTTTGAAAGCACCAGTCGTATACCAATAATTGTTATTGTTAATATGTAAACCATCATTAGTACTACTTACATCAGTACCCAATCTCATTTCTTCGGATGGTGATGTACCAATATGTACAATACCCGTAAATGAACCTGTTGTTGCAGTTATGGCTCCTTGTAGAAATACATTCTCGGTAAATAAACCAAAACCTGGATTAGTATTACCATAAAGTAATCCACTACTCAATCCACTTAAATCTCCAAGTCTTGCCTTTAAACTTACATCATAAACTGCAGAACCTGTTCTTTCAACAATATCAATGTAAGGTGTGGTTGGGTCGTTTGGATTTGCATTTAATCTTATGTAACCAGTTCCAATCTTACCAGTACTTACAAGAACTTGTGAACCACTATAGAATGTAGCACTACCTGGTGTATCTCCAAGTGAACCACTATCACCAGTTACACCACTTCCGTAAGCTCTTGTAACCATAAGCTTACCTTTAAAATCTGTTTCACTTGATGGATTATCTCTTGAAGCACTATTTACTAAAAGATACTCTGTAGAGAATCCTGATGAACTTACTTTCTTTGCAGATAATATTTCGTTGGCAATAAATCCTGTAACATTCTCTACTGACATTGTAGTTTCAGCTGCCGTTACAATACTACCTGTTGCTAATGTTGTTGAGTTAGCAACATACAATTGTCCACCAACTGCATTTACACTTTCTTTCTCAAATACGGCAGTAGACATCGTACCACGAATTCTTGCATTTTCTACTTCTAAGAAACCACCTTGGTCAGCGGTTAATCTAAATCCACTACCAGCAACATTACTTGCAAACCCATCTGATTCAATTGTACCATCTTGTCGGATAATCATCTTACCACCACTCAATCTATCATTGGTGATTGTCCAACCAGCTATTTCATTTCCTTCTTCTCCAAGTTTTACAAGTGTGTTACTTGCGGCAGTTCCACTACCATCATAAATTTTCATTCCAAATAAATCAGAAGCCGAATCACTTATCTCACCAATTCGTACTCTTTCGTTACTTCCATCGGATACTGAGATTCTACTTGTTGCTGAGTTTATATCTAAGTTAGTGGTATCTAAAAGGAAGTTAGGTGTTTTAATATCAACTCCACCTGAACTCATTCTTATATAATTGTTGTTACTTGAACCTATTGTAAAATCAAACTTAGCATTTCCATTATCGATACCCATAATGAAACCAGCAGTAGTAGTTTGGTCAAAATCTGTTTTACTTCCAAATCTTATAGACCTATCAGCACCATTACTTTGTAGTGTAATTGGATTTGTATTGGAAGGCCCAATACTCATACTTTGTTGTGTATTAGATATTTCTAAACCAGGTGTATCAAGTTCGAATGTTGTTGTGGCAATATCAATACCATCATCAAACTTTAAGTGTCCTGAACTTCCTACAAGTGAGAACTTAGGTCTTGATACTGAGTTTACATACCCAAGAAATATTCCTGTATTATCATAGGCGGCTGTGGTTTGTCCTATACTTAAAAATGGATTAACTCCATTACCACTTGCCAACCATTGTTTATTAGTACCCAATGACATAGAAGCTTCAGTAGATGATACTTCAAATCCACTTGAACTAATATTAATATCTGTAACATTAATTGCAACATCTGAACCTGTGATACTAAATGAACCACCATTGAATGTTACATTACCATCACTATCACCAAATTTAAAATTACCAGCACCATCTATGAACACACCACTACCAGCAGTTAATGATAAGTTTTTAGCATCAGGCCCAACTCTAAATGATGGTGTACCTTTACCCTCTATAATAATCTTTCCATCAGTAGCAGTATTATCATGACCAAAACTCATACTTGATTCTGCAGTAGAGATTTGAATTGTAGATGATGATATTTCTAAGTTCTCAGATGCAAGGTTAAAATTACCTCCATCAAATTTTACAAAGTTAGAAGCATCACCAACATGAAACTCAGGGTCTGAATTATTATTAGCCAACCAAAAACCAGCTGTTGTTGATGTGGCAGATGTTTTACCTGTAGCAATATATCCTTGTGTTGATGAACCAACTATCTCAACATTATTACTTGAGTGTGCACCAACTTTAATTTTATTATTAGAACCATCAAGTAAGATATTACCCTCACCCAATGACATACTAGCATTTGCAGAACTGATTTCAATATTATTTGCATCCAATTCCAATGAACCAACTTGGACTGTAAAGTTCGTACCATCAAATTGGATTCTATCTCCACTTCCACTACCAATTAATAATTTACCAGTGCCATCCATGTAAACACCATCACCACTATTGTATGCCGTAGGTGGTGTTGCTCCCATTGATAGTTTACCATTATTAGTTCCACTATCTAATACTAAATTAGATGTTTCTAAATCAAATGTACCCGCCTTAATATCAATACCACCACCATTGAATTGTAAGTACTCAGCATTTGCTCCACCTTGTTTAATTAATACATTACCACTTGAATCCACATGGAATCCTTTAGATGTATCCGCAACATCAGTAGCACTTGAAAGTGTACCCATGTTAAATTTATTATTTGATAATTCTAAGTTTGTTCCCGTCAACGAAAATGTTTGTGATTTAATTGTAAAGGTACTATCTTTTTGTCTTAACAAATTATTTGAATCAACTTCAAAATTAAACTCACCACTACCACTTAAAAATATACCAGCCGAACCTTCTAAGGCAGGTGATGAACCAAGTGTAATTTTACCACCATTATCTGTAGATAAATCAAGTGTTGTTGTATCTATATTTAAATCTTCTGTTTTTACTTGGAACCCACTACTTGTATTCTTAATAAAATTATTACTATCTACTTGTAAATTAAACTCACCACTTCCAGTTAAGAAAATACCATTTGAACTTAAATTTGCTGGTACGGTTGAACCAAGTGCAATCACACCTGTATCTGAACTTATCTTAACTTGTGAATTTGGGTCGGTGATACTTGTAGGGTCTATTACCCAACCAGCAATAGAAGCAGAACGAAATGCTGCAAAACCCTCTGATGAAATAGATGATGAGGCATTTGCTTCTGTTGCTGGAGCCCCATTAATTGTTGCTGGTGTTAAAATAGAGTTAGCAGATACTGAACCAAGTATCGTAACCCCATCTGTAATTGTACCACCCTCTAATAAAAATTCACTACCTGTTACACTACCATCTTGTTTAACATTAAAGTTTGATGTACTGATAAACATATATTTAGAATCATCAATACCACCAGCCTCAGGTGAACCACTAATAAAAATATTGTTACTACTAAACGAATGTGAATCCGTTGTGAATCCACCAATCAAACCAGCAGATGCTGTAATACTACCCTCGAATGTTGCACCACTTGCAATCAAGATACCATCTTTATCCACCATGAAGTTTGGCCCCATCTTGATGTAGTAACCAGGTCGATAATTATTTACTTTATCTATACTTTCACTTGGTGTAAAATCTATATAATACTCATCCCTTTGACTTTCGAAAACTGCTGAAGTATCAGAACCAGGTCCCTGGTCTGTTTTAAATATTTGTGAACGAGTAGCATTCATAGTAATGTTACTACCACTAATCTGTCCACTTACAATTTGGAAATCTCCAATGTTACCAGCAGTTGCACTAATCGTACCTGCCATAGTAACATCACCATCAGGTGATAAGTGGAAATTACTTGAACTAATTTCTATGTTACCATTACTACCACTAACAAATTGTGATGTACTACCTAAAAAGAACTCATCCGTTTGTACTTGGAATGTACTCGGGTCTGTTCTAAATTTCATAAATCTATTTGTTGCTCCATGAGCATCAACTATTTCTAAACCAACACCTTGATAATCTTCAGAAGAATTTAATCTATCCCCAATAGAACCACTAAATATTAAAAATCCACCACTACCACTTGCTATAGTGTTATCAAACCCATCATACCCAATACTTCTTAGGTAAGCAGAACCACCATGCATCTCAATACCCTCACCCTCAGTACTACCAAGATACATAGAACCACTAAGTAAGTTACCATCACCATCAATGTTTATAGGAGCACCAGCAAAAGGTACTTCTTCTTTCACTACAATGGTTTCAGCAATATTATTATTTACATCGAAGAACTCTACTAAGAAATCATAACTATCAGGTTTCTTAGGCATTGGATGTGGCATTGGTAGAATCGTTCTGAAGTAATCAGGATTAAAGTTTGTTTCACTATAAGGTTTTATTTCTACATCATGTATAATCCATCTACCAGCAGTTGCTTTAAATTTTAATCGTAGTTTAGGGTCTCCTGTTGTGGATGATACAAAGGTATTATGTATTCCTTTTATTTCACCCTCTGTAGTATTGATTGGAACTTCTACCTTACCTAATGAATAATCTTCATTAGTATTTCCTAATCTTGCAGAACCACTTATAATAACTTCTAACTCAGCATGTTGTTGTACTCCACCCTCTGGTGACATTTGTTTTGGGCCTGTATAATAATAGGCATCGAATGAAACCGTATATGGTACATTCTTTTCTAATTCATAACTTTGTGATGTAGCAAATATAACTGCATTTCTATCACTCGTTACTGGCCCACTTGTACTATCACCAACACCTGGTGTAAATCCTTGATTCGAACCACTAATCAATACCGAATCAATCATCTTACTATTATCTATAGTAGCCGTTCCATTTGAAACATCCCAATAATCAGTTAAGATAGAACCTGTATAAAAGTAACCTACATTTTTAAATCCTGTTGGACTGAATGTATCTATTAAAACAGTTGGTGCTTCAATTGTTGAATCATATAATGTTTCAAAATCACCAAGTGTTCCTCTACTTCTAGCAGAAATCTTAGCCTTATAAACATCACCACTAAATGTGGTTAAGTTACCAAGAGTTATATCTGCAAATGCTCTGAAGTGTGTTGTACTTATTGAAGGGTCTGGTGTAGGAACATAAGACATCGTAACCTCTGTATTAGGTTTGATATCAATTGGTATTCTTTCACCTGTTTCTTTATCTGTAATTAAAAAATCATCTAAAGGAACAATTGTTTTTTCATTCTTTACTTTAGATATTTGTGATGTATATGTATCAGGTACTGTATATCTACTCTCATCACCAGGTAGTTTACTAAAATCAACTTGTGGATTATTAATTGTAATATTACCACCAACAAATTGACTTGAAGCTTTATCTGCATCAACTCCCTCACCCGTTTCTAATGAATCTATTATGATTTCATTTCTATCTATCTCAGGTGAACTTCTTCTCATGATTCTTCCACGAGATTTAAAGTTACTGAATCTTAATGGTTCTATTTTAGAACTTCTACGATTCTTAAATATTTCTAATGATTTACCAACATCTTCTCTTGTACTTGTATCAATAATTGGAAACCCATTTGGGTCTGGTTCAGGTACAGGTGGTAAAGGTTGTAAATTTGGTTGTGGTTTAAATTCTGCACTTCCTGTTATCTGTACTGATGATGATACAGGAACCTCTACTACATATCCTTTTAATATTTCAGATACTGTAACTCTTGGTTGGTTATAAAATAATATCGGTTCACTATTTGGAATTGTTGTACTGATATTAATAGGTCTTGAATATCGTACATTATAAACACCTTGAAACTCTGATGGTACATCTTGAGTACTTCCATCAAATGCATCAAATTCCATCTCAGGCATTTGGTCGGTAATATCTTCTGCACTTTCATTAAGAGCAGAAACACTTTTGTAATTATCTTTTAATTCACCTACAACATATAAGAAACAATCACCAGGTGCAGTATCGTTGTATATTTCTACACTTACTCTTCTACCATCACCTTCAAGATAATTTGTAATAGGTTCTGTATAAACAGTCTTACCTTTAGAATCTAATATCTCTATCTTAAGTTCTACATTATTTTTTAAGAAAGGCGAACCACCGATTATAAAGGTAGACCTTCCTTGTGGGAAAGATGTAGGAACTTGTGTGATATTAAAGTACTGAGAACTTAATCCTTTCTCATCTACTAAAACATCAATATCCTTCAATCCTTGATATTTGTTGATTCGTTTTAATATTGCCATTTAAGATATTTCCGATATTTGGTGTCTACTATAAATATTAAAATTTTATATTTTAATACTTATTTATATGTATAGAGTGTGTATAAAGTGAGTATAATATGAAAAAAAGATATAACTTCACATTAGACGAAGATTTAATGATGTGGTTCAAAGTACATTGTAAAGACAACCGAACTTCTTGTTCAGCTTATATAAATCAAATGTTGAATAAAATAAAGGTCGGTAAACCTAAGATGTCATCAATCCCTACTAAACCTAACCGATGAACTACCACTTACCTTTTTGATTTCTAATAAGGTATCTACGAAATCTCTCATCGATTCAATGTGAGAAACAACTAAACTAAACTGAAACTCTGATTTCAGATATTGGAATAATTGTGAAACTGAATTTAAGTTTTCACTATCCATTGTTCCCCAACCCTCGTCAATAGCAAGGAAGTTACTTCTTGGTAAATTAGATACATTCATCAATCCTACACGAATAGCAAGTGATGATATGAATCTCTCCATACCACTTGATAACTCTAATGGCCATACTCTATCATCATCATAAACAATGTGAGTATCTATTTGTTTACCATCCATATTAAACACAATACTAAAATCAACTATCTGTGCAAGAATATCATTTACAGCACCCTCTACGGTTGGTAATGATTTACTGATTAAATCATAAGGAACACCATCTCGTTTAATAGCCTCTAATAGATATTGATATGCCTGATGTGAATCTTCAAGTTCTGCAACCTTATCAATATTCTCATTGATTTGTTTCTCATTAGTTTTATGAACTTGTATCTCACCATGTAATGTTGTAATCTTTTTACCAACCACACCTAATTGATAATCTAAATCAGTTTGATGATTTTCTAAGTTATCAATTTCTTGTAATATCTGTTCATTAAATACTACATTCTGTTCTTGAGATTTTGCTCTTTCCATTTCACTTGTAATAAGATTGAATTGTGTAGTAATATTATTTTGTTTTTCTTTTGTGATGTTTATATTAGATGTGATGTTATCTTGATATCTTTGTTTTTCATTTAATTTATCTTGTAACTCATCTAAATCTTTTTTGAATGCACGAACTTTGAAATGTTTCTGTATTTCATCTTCCATCTCTTGTTTCTTTTGAACATATTGTTGTGCAAGAGTTTTATCTTTTTCAAGATTCTTCTTAGTTTCAATAGCATCTAATGTGAATGGATTACTCATACAATGTTCACAATCCTCATCCCAAGTTAAATTACCAAGTTTATCTATCTTATCTAATTTAACTCTTACATCTGCTTTTAATTTATCTAACTCTATTTGAAATAAATCTCTCTCTTCTTCAAGTTTTTCTAACTTGTAATAATTCTCTTCAACACCATCTTGTTTATAGATAACAATTTTATTCTCTATATCTTGTACTGCTCTTTCATAATCATATTGTTCTGTTTCATATTCTGAAAGTTTTTCCTTGACATTTACTGATAATTGTGTTAATTTAGAGTGTTCTTCTTCCAATACCTCTATACTCTTCAAATTATCATCTACAGGTTTCAATCGTTTAGATTGACCTTGAATATCGGTGGTTATCTTTTTATATTCTTTCTTTAATTCTCTCTCATCTTTTTTAAAATCTTTTTGTTTAGATTCAAGTAGAATTAATTCATTTGTAATATTAGCAAGTTCCGTATCATAATCAGCTTTCTTAAAATCATTTAGAAGTGTACTTACTTCTCTAATATCTTCAGATGCCTGTTGCCACAAAGTATCAAATATCTTTAACCCCATAAATTGAGATAATAATTCTTTTCTCTCTTTTTGAGTTTTATCAATAAAGACTGTAGAATTATTTTGTGAACTCATACTCGTTAATATAAAATCTTCGTAGTTACCAATAACCCTTTGTATATTCTTTTGTGTAGTTCTTCTTTGGTCTCCATTTAAACTAATATGTTCACCTGTATCATCTACCATCCAAAAATCAATATCCACTTTTACATGACCTGTTCTAAGATTCTTTTTACCTTTTTTCTCAATGTAATAATCTACACCATCTATTTCAAAGTTAACTTTACAATATAAAGTGTTCTTTGCTTTATTAATAATATTATCTGCTTTATATGCACGAGAACTAATATCAAATAGATTAAAACATAAAGCATCTAATAAAGCAGATTTACCACTAGCATTAGGAGCAAACAATCCAATCATACCATTTAGTTTAGTGAAATCAACTACATTATCTTCACCATAACTAAAGAGATTACTAAACTCAAATCGTTTTAGTTTCCAACTAATGTTTCTTTTTATATCTGCTTCTGGTACTATGGAATTTAATTCCTTTAAGATATCTTTAATCTTAATCATAGTATCATCATCAACAATATAATTGTTTTTTAAATACTCACTAACTAAATCGTATTGATAATCAGGATTATTTACATCACCAATATTAATCTTTTTATCACGAATCTTTTCAGTACTTAATCCATCTACTCGTGTGATAACTGATTCTTGAATGTTAGCCTTTTTCTGTAACTCTACCATCAACTTTTTTAATTGAGATGGTTTTGTATTACTTACTCGTACACGAACTCTTGGTTTCTTTGGAAAATCTGGTAGCTCAGGTAATTTACCATTATCAATGTTAATCGTATAATAACCATATTCATTTGGAATCTCAATGTATTTAGATTTAAGAGTTTCCATATCCCATAATAAATAACCTTTACCAATATCCTCACCATGATTCTGTTGAACTAAAGAACCACAATATGAAATAGTTTCTTCTTTATTCAAATGTTGTCTTTTATGAATATCACCAAGTAATCCTAAATCATATCCATCAAACATACTCATCTTTACTTTAGATGGTAACTTGAATCCTAAATCTGTTTCACTTCTATCTACGGTTCCATGAAACAATACAACTTTCTTTCTATCACCCTCTACATCTTTTGCTTTAATGTAATCTTCTTCTTTATCCCATACATCCCATACGATTAAATCAGTATCAGCACAAGTGTACACACCTGTTCTTTTTAGATAGTGTAAATTAGGATGATTAAGATTTTCTACGATTGGTGTTAATACATCCATACGATTTAAGTTATTTAGATTACAATCATGATTACCAGCAATAATAACTAATGGACATATATCTGCCAAGTTCTTAAATAACCTTGATAATTGGTCAACTAACTCTGGTGACATTTCACATTTAGAGTGAGCAATATCACCACCTATATAAGATATAGCATTATTAGGATTCTTCTTTACTTCTTCATATAATCCCTCAAATACTTGTTCATATTCTTTGTGTCGTTTTAAGTTTCTAATCTGTATATCACTTATGTGGTGTATATGTTTTAGTTTCCTAAACGGTACTTTTACTTTATCTATTACCATAGATTTTCATCCTCATTAGTTCTTTAAAGTTTACTTCCGTAGAAGTATTTAAATGTGTTATCATATTCTTATATCCCAAATCACTTGGGTCTTTACCTTGAAGTTTAACAAAGTTAACGGAAATCCCATTATCCATAAATTTAGATGCCATCTCTATAGAATCTTTAAACGCATCATCATCCAAACAAATGGTTACATGGGATACTCTCTTCTTAATAATCTTATCCGAAAGTTTAGGTAATATAGTCTTACCAAACAAAGGTATGGAATTGTTTTTAATAGCCATTGCATCAAACACGCCCTCACAAAGAATAATCGGTTCATCCCAATTCACATATAAATCGAATCCGATAACATCTTTAGGTACGGGTGGGTTTTTGTACTTCATGGTACTTCTATAAAAATCTCTTCCAACAAAATAATTCAATTGTCCATTACTATCATAACTTGGTATAAGTATTCTATTCTGATATATACCACTTAAACAATAATGTAAGTTATATCTGATAATATCTTCCATAGATAATCCTCTCTCCATAACAAACTTCAATGCATGTAGTTTCTGAAGTGAATCACCACCATTCCACAATGGTTTGGCTTCCTTTGGAAGATTTAGTATGATTTGTTTATCATCTTTCTTTTCTGAAGTATAATAAGTGGAACCCACAGCATCACTCATCTCTTTGAATAAACTTCTATCAGCTCCAAGAGCCTTTAATAACTGAAAGTGATTATGTCCACCTTGATTAGAAACCCAACAATGCCACTTACCAGTCTGAATATTAACTTGTAATTTAGGTTTATGATGTTGTACGAAAGGACTCCACCACATATATTCGTTGGTTTTCTTTAATGATTGACCTTTTGATTTTAAGGCCTTATCTAATATGTTTATAACTAATTGACTCATATACAATAATAAGTATCTTTTAGATTCTCCAAAAACTCATTTTTATTTAATCAACTCTATAAAATCTTTTATCTCTAAAACCGCATATGTCTTACTTCTATTCCTTTTGAAAACTAAGACTGGTTTACCTTTCTCTGCATTTTGTTCGGCCTGTTCTAACGAACTCCATATATTTAATTTTTCTTGATTTTTACATTCGAATGCGTAAGGGATGAGTTTACGAGCTGCTGGTGATAATTGTATATCCTCACCACTCTCTCCCATTGTAGTGGATTTAATATCATCTTGTTCTAATTGTGTGAATGTTTCGAGAAGAATATCTCGTACTGAATTTTGTAATCTTTTTCCTTTGTTCTTTGCTGAACGAGTTTTCATAAAAAACCTTTTTTTTAAAGTTTGCTTTTGCTTTTAATGCTTTTGCTTTAATGCTTATTTAATAATAAATATATATTTAATCTCTCAGAATGTAATTTTTATTGTCTAATGTGCGTATTTTTTTCAGAGAAAAATAAGGTTGGATTTTTCTTAGAACCTTTATTGAATTCATAACTATAGTTAATAATATATATCAGAAGAAGTGCAAAAAATTAGAATTTATTTTGCCATTTCTTGCGATATTCTTGTTGTGCCCAATTCTCAGCTTTTCTTTCCCATTTATTATGTAAATATCTATCTTTACCATCTAAATCAGCCATGTTAGAAGCTTGTGTATATTTCTTCATAAACTTCTTTCTTCCATATTTTTTGATTTGTAATGCATGATGAATTTCATGTAAGATAGTAATAATAAATTCAGAAACCTTTGGATAATATTTTTTTAGATTGATAGTATCAGTATCCCAATTATATCCACCATCATCATCACGAAATGTACCAAACTTTACTTTAGATTTTAATTTGTAATATTTTATTAATTCAGATGCAACGAAAAGTAAATCTTCTCGTTCTTGTAGTAAATATATTTCTTTTAATGTTATCATATTTTCTTCATACTATTTACAAGAAATTTAGCAAGTTCCTTTCCGTATGCCTTATCAGATGGATAGTGAGCTTTTGCAACTAATCTTGATTGTGCTATATCTTCACCAACCTGTCTGTATTCATTAGAATGTGTTGGGTCTACTTTAGCCAAATATTCACCAATCAAATAACCTTGTACTGCATGTCCACTTGGAAACGATGGTGTTTTCATACTATCTAATTCAGTACCATTTAAATCCATACCATAGAATTGAGCAACTTGATATGGTCTTGGTCTATTGTAATGATATTTAAGTTCCATAATAAACTTAGTGCTCTGTTTAATTATTTTTGATAATCTATTTTTAGAAACCATAAGATTGTGTTTTTCAATCAAAGGTAAAAAGTTTTCTTTAACATCATCACCAGCCTTAACAACTTCAGCATTAGGTTTGATATCAGCTAAATATTTCACTTCACCTAATGTTTCTTTAGAATCATTTTCAGGTGGAATCCTTTTTGGTAAAACTAAATTCTCATCCCAAATTGTAAGTTTCTGATTCATCTTCTTTTCGTGCTTTGGTTTTATAGATTCACTATATACCATATTACGAAGTTCTAATAGTTCTTTTAACTTAATCATTTTTTCCTCTTCTTCTTACCCCAACTTAATGGATTTATATTAAACTCTTTTTCATAGAACTTTATTTGCTCTTCGAGTTCTTCTCTTTTTGCTGATTCAATTGCTTCATGTTTTGATAACAAATCTTCTATGTGTGTATCAGCCGTTGTAAATTGTTCTTCCAAATCGATTATTCTCATTTCTATTCTGTAATAAGAATATACCAACATGGCACATAGTGTTATGATTTGTACCAACCATTTTAAATTTAAACTGACGACCATGTTGTCGCCAATCACAGTTCCTTTATATGAACGGGCTGTATCTTCTTTAGAAATAGCCATAATACTTCTCCATACTAATTATATATAAATAGGTATCTTATCTATATTGTGGTACAGAATTTTGTGGTTGTTTAGCTTTCCACCTTTTATGTTGGTTAGCTGTTCTACCCTCTCGGGCCCACTTCTTATTTAACTTCTGTCTTAATTGTTTTCTTGATTTAGCTGCTCTATTTGGCATCTCTCCCTTTCAGATAATTTAAAGCTTCGGTGATACGATTAATTTGTTCTATCATTTGTTCGTGTCTCCTATCTCTAACTTCATCACTTCTATTCCATCTATCTATTAACTTTATACAGATTTCTGAAACCTCATTTAACTTCTTAATTAACGATTGTTGTAAGAATTTTATCATTCCTGCAAACAATGTTATTATCACTCCGATAGCACCATATTCCAAGTATTCCTCTATCAATGTTCATCTCCTTTATCATGAGATTATCTCCAATCCCATACCTTGAATGCATTATATGAAACTCCGAATCCTATAACAGGTTCAGTTAGTCCTGTTGTTTGATTGTAGATTATACCAGCAAAGGGTCCTATACTTATTTGATTTCTTGGTGGTTTAATTTTAAATGGATTACTTCTTTTACCAGTTAATCTTAATCCTTGAAAATCAATCGTAGGAACTTCAGCATAATATTCACCTTTTAATTCACCCTCGACAATCTTAGGTTCTCCTATTTGTAATTCACCCGCAAACCCTATATCGGTTTCTGAATCTACAATACTATCGTTTACCATTGCAACACCAGTTCTACCAAATACTCTTAGATAGTTACCTTGTGTTCCAAATTCTTTTTCGAATGGTACAACTCCTGCTCCACTTGAATATTCCTCTTTATTATAAGTATAAACAAGTCCATCAGAAAGTTGCTTTTTTATTGTATCAAGTTCTACTTGAAACTCATCCATTTGTTTTTTCAATTTTCTATTTTCAATACCACGAGTTTTATCATGTGTATGTAAATCATGTAATAATTCATTATTCTGTTTTGTTAATATTTCAACAGAATCTTGTAACTCATCAATCATTACATCTTGTCGTGCAGAATCCTCTCTCAAGAATTCCATTTCTTCTTGTGCATAATAATAACGAGTACCAACTATACACAATATAAATAGTATATTTAAAAAACCACCTATCACCCACTCTCTTCTTTTTTGTGGCCAATGTTTTAGTAACATATTACTTCCTATTCTATATTTTCAAGAGCATCCTCAATGGCCTTTTTCAAAGAACCACCTAACTCAGATTTACCGAACTCTACATCCTCTTGAATCTGTAAACCAGCAGCAGATACTTGTGTAGATGTTTCACCAACTCCACGATAACTTCTTTGTACACCTTCTAAATTTTGTACTAAGTTTAAAAGTATTCTAACTTCTGTTTTCTGATTTCTTCTATTGAATAAACCTGCCAAACTAAATGCTTCATTTGGTTTACCAATATAAAGTACTTCTACATTAGCAGTATAATCAGCATTCTCATCTTCTGTTAATCTATATCGTGTATCTTGAAATTGTTCTTCGAGTAATTGTCTAATACCCATAGTAACTCTATCATCCATTACACCAACAGATTCATCCACCTTAACGAACTGTGATATTTTTAATGTAGGGAACTCTACATCCTCACCAACTATTGCTGGTTGTGGTAGAGATTGTGTATATCCAAATCCCATCATTAATAATATCATAATTAGTTTTCTCATTTTTTTCTCCTAAAAGTAAGTTCCAAACATTATGGCATATGTTTTAGTTCTCTCACCATAATCATTCACAACTGTGTTATACCCCATTGAGAATCCTAAGTTAACTTTAAATGCCTGACTCAATTGAAAATCAAAAGAGAGTGTTGGCATTAAGATAATAGGACTCTTCAATAATAAATATTGTTTTCCTGAATTTAATCCTTTATAATATCGTAATAATGTGTAACTAATATAATTAGTAAGTGTTACTTGTCCAAATGGTAATTCTACTGGTGTTCTCATACCATACAATACAGATAGATTACCAAACATCTGGTCGGTAACACTTCCGTAGGCAGCCGTTAACACAATTACTTCAGTATTCCTTTTTACGAGTGATTTTGCATATGATGTAGATACCAACCAATCACTACCCTCAAATGTTCTAAAGAAAACACCTGATGCATTTATCACTTGATTTTGTTTCTTAGCAATAAAGTTTATACCTTGACCATACGATGCACTGAATCTACTAAAATCATCAGTAAAATTAACATTACCATCATACCTTGATTTACCATCAAAACTTTCTCTCGTATAAATACTATTAAACGATGTAACCCAACTACTATCTACCGTAGGTGATGTTTTGATACCATAGTTAACTTGACCTACATCATTACTTACATCTTGTTTACTAAATTGTTCTGTGGCATTACTCGCCAACACCGATGCTAATATTTCCTCAGCAACCCTAACGGCACAAGGAAATAAATCCTCAAAATCGGAATATACATTTTCTGCCCAAGACTCTAATTCACCATTTAATAATTGTTCGAATGTAAAAAATTTAGATTTGTTATAATATGTAACAAAAAAACCACCCTCCGCGTTTTGTATATTGTAATTATCGCGAATGACGGTTTGGTTACAAGGGTCAATATAACTATATAGAAAGCCTTGGGCAGAGAGTGCACTAAATAGTGTTATAAATAATAAAACTCTCTGCCACATTCATTCTACCAACCTCTTCTGTCAATTGCTTTAATAACA
>MDSV01010224.1_pt1 | contig 16216 bp, 16 predicted proteins | sample 810851 | NCBI WGS metagenome assembly MDSV01 (sample SAMN05326640, study PRJNA326480) | marine metagenome | isolation source: seawater | place: Atlantic Ocean: North East | collected 2012 | reverse complement strand
GGAAGGGACAGGATTCGAACCTGCAACCCCATAGGGGCGACGGTTTTCAAAACCGCTTGACAGCCGCTGTCCACCCTTCCAACTTGCTATATCTGATAAAATAATTTTATAGTTTATCAGAATTATCTGTTAAATAGCTTGAAACACCTTCAGGAGACTCCGCCATTGCAGTTTCTCCATCTTTCCACCCAGCTGGGCAAACTTCTCCATGTTTTTGATGATGTGATAATGCATCAACCATTCTGAGCATCTCATCAATATTTCTACCAAGTGGTAGGTCGTTTAAAACTGCATGCCTTACAACACCTTCTTCATCAATTAGAAATGAACCTCTAAGAGCAACTCCTCCGCCTACAGTTGTATTACCTTCACCTTCATCAGTTTCAACGTAAGCTTCTTTTGCTCCAACCAAAACATCATAACTCCTTGCTATTGATTTATCAAGATCTTGTAATAAAGGATACTGAACATTTCCAATACCTCCATTATTAATATCTGTATTTTTCCAGGCGAGATGAGCCCATCTGGAATCTACAGAGCAACCTAGAACTTCAACCCCTCTAGATTTAAATTCATCTAATCTTTTATCAAAAGCTAAAAGCTCTGTTGGGCATACAAATGTAAAGTCTAGGGGATAGAAAAATAAAACCACTTTTTTGCCTGAATAATCAGAAAGAGAAACATCTTTTATAGTGTTATCTGGCATTACTGCTTGTGTTTTAAATTCTGGCGCTTTTTTTGTTACTAGCATACTACTCCTTTATAATTGTAATGTTTGTTAAATATTGAGTAAATAAATTATATAAAATAATCTTATTAGAAAAGACTATCTTGCGTTAAGTATTAAGTTTTTAATTTCTTGGTAATTTTCACCACATGTTGAATTTGGGTCAGGGTTTGTATATGTTAAATTAACTTTAGCTACAAATTTTCCTTGTCTATCAAGAATGACAAAGTCTCTAAGTGAAATATCCCACATATCCCAAAGATCACCATTTCCATCTTCAGATTCACATAATGAACTATTTGATTCAAGGCAGTTTGATCCATCATCTAAATCTTGAGCCCAAGGTATTTCATATACATTTTCACAATTAAAACACTCATCAGGTTGGTCGCATATCATACAACTGAAGCTGTCATTTATATATTGATAGCCATTAATTCCCATAAATTTAACATCTGTGATACCTTCAGCAAGCAGTTCTTGGTATAAGTCATTAAGGATCCCGAACCGGGCTCTACACATACTTCAGCCTTGTTTCCCAAAATAATAACATGATACTTCATTAGAAAATGTTTCAGGGCCAATCAACTGATTGTAATAATCTGAGTTTGGATTAAAGTCTAATAGGCTGAAATTAGGCATAGGTTCAGTATTAACAATCTGACCAACTAATTGAACAATATCAAGGACATCTAGAGATTGATCCAAATTAACATCTCCATTTATAATTTGATCATCAAGCAAGGGACCTGTATTGGTGATATAGGCTACAATCATAACTATATCTATTACATCGATACTTGAATCTTCATTGATGTCACCTAATGCTATTTCTGGATAGAAAAATTCTTCAGCATAAACTTTGCAGCTTCCTGCAGAACCAACACTTGTGCTCCAAGTTAGCTGACTATCTGAACTTAAAGAGTAAGTATAAAATATTGATGGAGAGTAAACCCAGGTTGCACTAGTTTCTTCTGTTCCAGCTCTAACTGAAATCCAATAATTTTCATTCTCATCAAACAAAATACAGTCTTGAAATGTGTAAACTAGATATTCTCTCAAACCTAAATTTGCTAAAGTAAGTTCCCATTGACCAATAATTTGGCCAGGCTGATTATTGTTGTCCTGATGAATCGCAACTAAAGCTATGCCTGATTCAGATTGAAGAGTCATTGAAACCTTAAAAGCCTCCATTGCAAAATCTGATGTAGGGGAAAATCTGTTGGCAATAGAATTGTTAGTATCAATTAAATAACCATCTTCAGTTTCTGGTGTTCCGGTGTTGAAAATAATGGACCTTGAGTCTTGGCTTAGAGATATTGAAAAGCAAACTAAGATGTACAATAGAACATGTTTCATAATATTATAATTTATTATTTATATGGCAAAATGTCAATTGTGATTAGTCTATATTTATTTCAAATGGGAGCATCATTAGCATGTCATCTGAATAAATAACTGGTAGTTTTTCCATAATATCAATGTCTTTTAGTATTGATTCTGGCAATAAGTCAGGAAAAAGAACAACTTCATTATTATCAAAACTAAAGTCCATTGAACTGTTGTAAATCTTTGGATATTCATGTATCATTATAGCTCCAGTATCATCAAGTAACTCTTTAGTCACTTCAATTGCTGTATTTAGACCACCAACTTCATCTGCTAAAAACACTTTTTGTGCTCCAATCCCTGTCCAAATCCGACCAAGAGCAATTTCATCAAGCTTATCCATATCATTAAGCTTTTTACGACCATTGACAACACGAGTTTTAAAAATATCGTATGTATGATTTAGTGATTCCTGAATTTTTTCTTTCTCGTAATCATTGTGAAGTCTATTGGCTAAAGTGATATATTTAAAGTCAGCATGTTCGCCTCTCTTAATGCTATCATCAAAAGTTACTCCTTGCTTCTCAAGTACCTTAGAAATGTTAGGCCAAAAACTGATTACTCCTATCGATCCAGTAATAGTAGTTTCATTAGCGATAATTTTATCTGCCTCTGTGGCAATGTAGTAACCTCCAGATGCGGCTACATCTGACATAGACACAATAAAAGGTTTTTTTGTTTTTGATTCTTCTTTTGATTTAACCATCTGTCTCCACATCATATCAGACGCTAACGCAGAACCTCCACCACTATCAATACGTAAAATTACTGCATCAATTTTTTCATCTTCATATGCATCCTTAAAAGCTTTAGATATTGTTTTGTCGCCCATCATCGTAGATCCTTTAGGACCTGGATTGCTTTCACCAGGAATAATTCCGCCAACAGCATAAATTATGGCTATATTTGTTAAATCTTCAATTTTCCAATCATAAATGTAGTTTGAAGCCCTGTATGGCTTAAATTCAATGAAATTTCTTTTGCTATCAATATTTATATTTTCATTTAGCATTGAAATAGCTTTATCGTCATTATTACTATCATTATTCCCAGCCAACTTATTTATATATTCTTTAAATTCATCTGGATACATTGTATCTGTAATTAGGCCCGCAACAACAGCTTGTTCTGCAATTAAATAAGGACCATTGTCTATAGCTCCTTGAACTTTTTCAACTGTCCATCCTCTATTTTCTGCAATATCTCTTGTAAATACATAATATAGGTTGTCAAAAATTTTATTGTATTCTTCTTTCATTTCATCAGTTATGCTTTTTTCTATAAATTGATCAACTGCGCCTTTATATGATTTTCCATCTTTCTGAACTCTGTAAACTACAGGAGTTATATCCCATTTCTCAAACATGCCCTTATAAAAAACAAAATTTGCAGCGACTCCATTAAGAAAAACACTATTTTGTTCATGAATATATATTTCATCAGCCATAGAAATTAAATAGTATGAGCTATTAGTTATATTTCCGTTGCTATATACGTATATCTTTTTACCAGACTCTTTAAATCTCATCAGAGCATCTCTTATTTCTTGCCTCTTCGAGAATCCGCAAATAACAGAGCCTAACTCAATTACCATTCCATCTATTTTATCATCATTAGTATGCCTATCCATTTCATTGATCCACGTTCTAAGTTGAATTCCAGGTGTATTATCATTTGATAAACCGAATAGTCCAAAAGACATAGGAAAGCTAAAATTAAACTTATTAACTTTTGGAGGCTCTTCAATGAAAGTTCCATTAAGGTCAACTTTTAAAAGCTTCATTCCTTCGCCAAAATCAGGGGTTGTTAAGGTAGATTTTTTATGAGTCGTTGTTATTGTACCTATGCCTGTCTTGCTAACTTTAGAATTTGAATTTGATATTGTTGATGTAAAAAGCTCATTTTCGCTATCCATTACAAATCCTAAGTTCATGTTTAAGTCTAAATTATTAAAATCAATGTCATCTAGGTTGTCAGAATCTAATTTAGTAGAAACTGATAGTCTAAGACCGTTAAACGGGTGAAACTCAACAAAAGGCAAAATAAAATCAGTGCTTTCGTCATCTAATAATCTGAAGTCAGCTCCAATTGTAAATGAATGACTTGAAAGGGGTCTTATTGCGACTCCCATCGATTTATAGGCACTGTCACCTGATTGCAGAACGCCTCCTACTGAAATAGTATTGTGAGGTCTATAGATAAAACCTAACTTTGCCTGATCAAAATTATTATATGATGCGCCGAGGTTGAAATTTTTAAAAGGCGCAATAGCTGCCCCTAAGGACCAAGAGTTCCAAGTTTCAGGTTTAAAGATTTTTGATGTTCTGTCAATTGCAGAGCTAAATCCAAAACCTTTGAAAATATGAGCTCTGTGAAAAATTGAATTTCTTGAAAATTTTCCATCTGAATCAGGTTGTATGAAAATACCATTCATATCTCCATGATCTATCGCTAGTGCAGCTGGATTGTAGTATAAACCATCCAGATTGTCTGACGTTGCAATTGACCCATTACCCCAAGTGTTTTGAGTTATGACAATAGATAATAATGTAAATAAAATTATTTTTCTCATTCTGAATCCTTGTAAATTAATTTATTGTAAAAATAAAGTATATTAAGTAGTCGCTAAACTTAAGAATTTATAGGGATTAAAATTATGAAAAATATTTGTATAGTAGGTGCTGGTCGACAAGGAACAGCATGCGCATATGATTTGATAAAGTTTTTAGAAGATGTAAACCTTGTTTTTTTAGATCTAGATATCAATCAGTCTAAAAAAGCATCAGATAAGATTAATGATCTGTTAGGATACAAATGTAAATATGAATCTTTTGATATTCACGATGAAAAGAAGTTGGTCGAATTTTTAAAACCATTTGACATTATGTTAAGCTCTGTACCTTATCATTACAATATATATTTAACAGATATTGCAATTAAAACAAAAACCTCAATGGTGGATCTTGGCGGGCACACTCAAAATGTAATAAAACAACTATCCAGAAGTCAGGATGCAATAAAAGCAGGGATTAGCATAGTTCCTGACTGTGGAATGGGCCCTGGTATGAATGTTAGTGTCGCTTTAATGGGCATAGAATCCATGGATTCTCCAAAACATGTCCATGTTTGGGATGGAGGCCTACCTTTGAAGCCAATTGCACCTTGGAATTACTCTCTTTTTTTTAATGTTAATGGATTGACAAATGAATACGATGGTTTTGCTTATTTTATTGAAAAGGGCAAAGTAAAAGAGTTTAATTGTTTTGAGTTAATAGAAGAGATGAAATTTGACGGAGTAGGACTACTTGAGGGAGCTGTAACTTCAGGTGGGCTATCAACTATGCCATGGACTTATGAAGGTAAATTAGAAACTCTTCAAAATAAAACATTAAGATATCCTGGACATTGGAATGAAATGATTTCATATAGGCAGTTAGGCTTATTTGAAGAAAATAAGACTAAGTTTAATGGTAATTATATATCTCCTAGGGAATTTTACCATCACCTACTTGAGCCCAAACTAGCAAATGATTGTGAAGATGTTTGCTTAATGAGAGTACGTACTGAAGGAGTTGTCAATGGTAAGAAGTCCCTTAATCAGATTGATATTATGGAAAGATATGATCAAGACACTGGATTTCTTGCAATGGAGAAATGGACAGGATGGCATGCTTCTATTGTTATGATTGAAATATTAAATAACAATATTAATAAGGGTGCAATACCTATAGAAAAAGCACTCAGCGGTAAGGTTTTTCATGATAGAGCAATACAAAGGTCTTACGATATAAAAATATCTCAAAAATGAATCGAATTGAAAAATCGAAGAAAATTGGCAAAATCCTAGATAGACTATACAGTAATACGCCAATTCCGCTGGATCACACCAGTGCTTACACATTACTAGTAGCTGTTGCTCTATCTGCTCAAACCACAGATAAAAAGGTTAATCAGGTTACTCCAAAGCTATTTGCAAAGGCTAGCTCTCCAGAGAAAATGTCTAATCTTGATGTAGAGGCTATACAAAAAATAATTCAAGAAATTGGCCTAGCACCAACAAAGGCTAAAAATTTAAAAAAAATGGCCTACCAAATAATTGAAGGCGGTGGTTTGCGTCCTGATTGGAGCTATCTTGAAAGTCTTGCAGGGGTTGGGCACAAGACAGCAAGTGTTGTTATGGCTCAATGGTATGGAGTGCCAGCTTTTCCAGTAGATACGCACATTCATCGTTTGGCTGCAAGATGGGGATTGTCAAAGGCTAAAAATGTCGAAATGACAGAAAAAGATTTAAAAAAGCTATGGGATAAAAAATTATGGAATAAAAGACATTTACAGATCATTTTCTTCGGTAGAGAACATTGTCCAGCAAGAAATCATATCCTCGAAAATTGCCTTATATGCTCGTGGTGTTCGTCAAAGAAAAGAATTTATGAAGAAAAGAATAAGTCTTGATATCAATAGGATTTGATTTATTAAGATATTTTATAACCGATAAAAACTGATTAAATTTAGCATTAACACAATTGAGGATTATGCTTTTAATAACAAAAGAATATAAGTTTTGCGCTGCCCATAAATATTGGAACTCAAATTGGGATGAGAAAAAAAATATTGAAGTATTTGGCGATGATGTGAGAAATCATGGCCACAACTATATACTAAGAATAACAGTTAATGGAACTGTTGATGAGGAGTCTGGTTTTCTTGTAGATCTCCAGTGGTTAAATAATTTAGTAAAAGATAAGCTTATTAAAATTCTTGACCATAGTCAGATAGATAAAGATATAGATTGGTTTAAGATTAAGCAGCCTTCTACAGAGAATCTAGTTGTATTTATATGGAATACTATTTATCCATATTTTAAGAGTCAGAATTGCTCTCTTTATAAAATCTTCTTAAGAGAAACCCCTACGATTTATACTGAGTATTATGGTCCTACAAAAAAAAGAGAGGCAAAGTAATTGGATTTTGATGTCGTTATAATTGGAGGTGGGCCTGGAGGATATGTTTCCGCAATAAGATCAGCTCAGCTTGGTCATAAAACTGCAGTGATTGAAAGAGATAGTATGGGCGGTATCTGTCTTAATTGGGGCTGTATCCCTACAAAGGCCTTGCTAAAGAATGCTGAGGTCTATAAAATGATATTAGAGGCTGATAAATTTGGGATTAATGTAGATAATGTATCTTATGATTGGCAAAAGATTATTTTAAGATCGCGAAAAATTGCCAAGCGTCTATCTAAAGGTATTGATTATCTTATGAAAAAAAATAATGTTCAAGTAATTAGTGGTTCAGGATTTATAAAAAATGAAAATACAATATTGATTGATCATAAAAAAACTGTAACTACAAAAAATATTGTTATTGCGACTGGTGCAAGGCCAAAAAAGTTTTCAAACATAGAATTTGATGGAAAAAAAATAATAAACTATAAAGATGCGATGACATTACCTAAAATACCTAAAAGTATATCTATAATTGGTGCAGGTGCGATTGGGGTAGAGTTTGCTCATTTTTTTAATTCATTTGGAGCTAAAGTTACCTTAATTGAAGCATTAGATAGAATTCTTCCCTTAGAAGACTTAGAAGTCTCAGAAGAACTTAAAAAAGTTTTTATTAAACGTGGCATAGATATTAAGACTAATACTAAGGTAGAAGATATAGTGAGCTCTAAAAATGCGACTATAAAATTAACTAATGGAGATGATATTAATAGTGAATGTGCTCTTATTGCAATCGGAGTACAAGGTAATAATGAAAACTTATATGATTCAAAGTTAGATATTTCTTTGGATAAAGGTTTTATTAAGACAAATAAATACATGCAGACAGATACAAAAAATATTTATGCTATTGGTGATATAGCTGGCCCCCCTTGGCTTGCACATGTTGCAAGTAAGGAAGGGGTTTTAGCATCAGAGCATATATCTGGTAAAAAAGTTATCCCCATTGACTATTCTGCGATTCCTGCTTGTACCTATTGTTCTCCAGAAGTGTCTTCTATTGGAATGAGTGAACAAACAGCTATAGAAAAAGGATATAAAGTAAAGATTGGTAAATTCCCCTTGTCGGCAAGTGGTAAGGCTATGGCTATTTCTAAAACAGAAGGTTTTGCTAAAATCATATTTGATGAAAAATATGGTGAGCTTTTAGGTTTTCATATGGTTGGTGAGAATGCTACTGAACTGGTTGCTGAAATTGCTGTTGCTAAAAGCTTGGAAGCGACTTATGCTGAAATTTTAGATATTATTCATCCTCATCCAACGATTTCTGAATCTATTTTAGAGGCTGTTGCAATTTCAGCAGATGAGCCAATTCATATATGATGATAGACTTATCAAATTACGATTTATCTATTGATAAAGTCGATGACTTTTGTCTCAAGATTAAGGAAGAGTCTAGTAATGATGTTAATTTTTTGTGGCTTGGAACACAGAGATATGAGCCAATATTTTTATTACAAAAAAAAATTCATAAAGACAGGATTAATAATAGAATTAAAGATGTAATATTGATGTTAGAACATGAGCATGTATACACTCTTGGTAAAAATGCAAATTCAAATCATATATTGACTAGTCAAGCTAACGTTGTTCATGTAGATAGGGGAGGAGATGTTACCTATCATGGGCCAGGTCAGTTAGTGTGTTATCCAATAGTTGACTTAAATAATTATAACAAAAGTATTACATGGTATGTAAATGTCTTACAAGAATCAATTTTGTCTGCTTTATTACATTATGAAATAGATGCAAAAAAAAAGAATTCCCCTTATACTGGAGTTTGGGTAAAAGATGATAAAATTGCTGCAATTGGTATACGACTATCCCGATGGACTAGTATGCATGGATTTTCAGTAAATATTAATACAGATTTAAATTATTATGATAATATCATTCCTTGTGGAATATTTGATTACGGAATTACTTCTGTTCAAGAAATTATCAATGAAAAAATTAATATTTTTGATTTTGCAAATACAATTGCTAATGTTTTATCAAATCAATTAAGTTCAAAGGTTGAATGCTAATGAAAATTACTAAAAAACAAATTTTTGATATTTATTCAAAAATGTATCTCTCCAGAAAATTAGATGAGAGACAATTGATGCTCCTTAAACAAGGAAAGGGTTTTTTTCATATTGGTGCATCTGGACATGAAGCCGCACAATTAGCTGCATCTAGTTTTGTTGATTTATCAAAAGATTTTTCATATCCTTACTATAGAGATCAAGCTTATTGCATTGGACTTGGAATGTCTTCTAAAGAAATCTTACTCTCATTCTTAGCTAAAAGAGACGACCCTAATTCTAGCGGAAGGCAAATGCCTCAGCATTTTTCGCATAAAAAGTTAAAAATTGTTTCTCAGTCAAGCCCAACAGGAACTCAATATTTACAAGCTCTTGGAGCTGCTTTTGCATTGGATAAAGATAAAAATGGGGGGGTGGCTTATGTCTCAAGCGGCGAGGGCACAACCAGTCAAGGTGATTTTCACGAATCTTTGAATTGGGCCTCAAGAGAAAAGGCTCCTATTATTTTTCATGTTGAAAATAATAACTTTGCTATTTCTGTTCCTATTGAAGAGCAAACTGCAGGCAAATCTGTTTATGATATTGCCAGTGGCTATGATTCATTGATGCGCTTTAATGTAGATGGATGTGATTATTTTGAGTCTAAATTAGCTTTTCAGAAAGCATTTAAAAGAACTAGAAATGGCATGGGTCCAAGCTTAATTGTATCTAATGTTGTTCGCCTGCTTCCACACTCTTCATCAGACGACCATAGAAAGTATCGAACCGAAAAAGATATAAATGATGATGTAAAAAGGGACCCTATTAAGTTATTTATTAATACTTGCTGTTCAAAATATGGTTTAACTAAAAATGATTTTAAAAAGATTGAAGATTCTATTGATAGTCAAATTACAAATGATTTAGAATGGGCTTTAAAGCAAGATGAGCCAAATAAAGAGTCGTATTCAGATAATCTTTTTTCAAATGATTGGGGTATTCAAAAAGCAACTGAACCTAGTTACGTTTCAGATAAAACAGTTTTAGTTGACTCAATTAATCATGCATTAGATGAAGAATTATCAAATAACAATAAAATGATAGTATACGGTCAAGATGTTGCTGGAGGAAAAGGTGGAGTATTTACAGCTACTAGAGGATTAACTGAAAAGCACGGTATTGAAAGAGTTTTTAATGCACCTTTAGCAGAATCTTCAATTGTTGGTACTGCTATAGGAATGGCAACTCTTGGATATAAGCCAGTTGTTGAAATACAATTTGGAGACTATGTTTGGACGGCAATGATGCAAATTAGAAATGAATTAGCAACTATGAGATATAGGTCTAACGGGGATTGGAGTTGCCCAGTAGTTTTAAGAATTCCTGTAGGTGGCTATATTCATGGTTCCTTATGTCATAGTCAAAGTATCGATGGATACTTTACTCACTTACCTGGATTAGTTATTATGTATCCTTCAAATGCTTTCGATGCTAAGGCTATGCTTAAAAGCGCATGTAGATTAAATGATCCAGTATTATTCTTAGAGCACAAAGGTCTTTACAGGCAGGGCTATGCAGCATCTGTTGAGCCAGATAAAGACTATTTAGCTGAAATTGGTAAGGGTATCATAGTAAAAAAAGGAAATGATTTAACTATTGTGACATGGGGTGCAATGGTTCAAAAATCAATCGAGGCTTGTAATCAGCTAGAATACTCAGTTGAAGTAATTGATATTAGATTTTTATTCCCATTAGATTTTGACTTAATTAGAAACTCAGTTAAAAAAACTAATAAATTACTTATAGTGCACGAGGATAATATAAATAATGGATTTGGTGCAGAAATTGCATCGAGAGTTGCTGATAGTTGTTTTGAAAGTCTTGATGCACCTATAAAAAGAGTAGCATCTAAAGATTTTCCAGTGCCATATTCATCTAAATTAGAAGATGAGATTTTAGTTCAAACAGAATGGATAGTTTCAGCCATCAATGAATTAATAGAATACTAGTATATAATAAAAAGCAATATATCATTGCATTGGTTTTAGATTGAAAAAAAGCTGCATTTATTTAATAAAATTAGAGGAGATTTATAATGTCTTTTGAAGTAGTGATGCCTAAGATGGGGGAGTCTATAGTTGAAGGTACTATCATAGAGTGGAAGAAAAAAGTCGGAGATAAAATATTAAAGGATGAAACTCTGCTTGAAATATCTACTGATAAGGTTGATTCAGAAATTCCATCGCCTCATGAAGGCACAGTTATCGAAATTTTGTTCGCTCAAAATGACACTGTTTCAGTTGGAGAGGTTATTGCAATTATTGGCCAAGAAGGAGAGAAGGTAGATAAAAAAGAGGTAATAAAAAAAACAGAGCATAAAGAAACTGTTGAAAACAATACTGGTGATGAAGTAAATGAAGCAGCGGATAATATAATTGAGAAAAAAAGTAATGCCAATCAAATTAGGAGCAATACATTCTTTTCTCCTTTAGTTAAATCAATTGCAAAAAAAGAAAATATTAGTTTAGAAGATCTTGAGCATTTAGAAGGTTCTGGAGTCAATGGCCGATTTACAAAAAATGATATCTTGCAATATATCGATGAATCTTCAAAACAAATTAGTGCTCCTTTGAAAATGCCAGTTGATCCTCCTGCTATTGAGAAAGTTGGAAAGATTGAGCCTATGTCACATATAAGAAAAGTGATAGCTTCTCATATGGCTAAATCTATCAATACCTCACCTCATGTTTATTCAAGTGTTGAGGTAGATGTTACACCTATTGTTGAATATGTTAAAAAATACAAAGGGGAGTATTTAAAAAAGCATGATTTAAAGTTAACATATACACCAATTTTTATTGAAGCATGTATTAAAGCTATTCAATCATTTCCTCTAATTAATACATCTATTATTGATGGGAATATTCACTATCATAAAAATATTAATATGGGTGTTGCCGTAGCATTAGATAATAATGAGTTAATTGTTCCTGTAATAAATGCATCTGAAGAAAAGAACTTTCTAGGATTGCTTAGGTCAGTTTCAGATTTGGCTCAGAGAGCAAGAAATAATAAACTTGATCCATCAGAAGCTTCTGGTTCAACTTTTACTATTACAAATCCTGGCGTATTTGGCTCATTATTTGGCATGGGAATTATAAATCAGCCAAATGTTGCAATTCTAAGTACAGGGTCAATCGAAAAGAAGCCGATTGTTAAGGAGACTGAATATGGAGACGCTGTTTTTATACGAAGTGTTATGTATCTAACCCTGGGATACGATCATCGTATTATAGATGGTGCTTATGGATCTAAATTTCTTGTTGCAATAAAGAGTTACTTAGAATCTTATAACGGAGCTAAAAATGACTGATAAGAAAGCTTTGTCAAAACCAGATTGGTTAAAAATTAAGATTAATCTTAATGAAAATTATAAATATGTCAATAATATGCTTGAAAAGCATAATTTAAATACTGTTTGCTCTGAAGCAAGGTGCCCAAATATATATGAGTGTTGGAATAATAAAACTGCAACAATTATGATACTTGGGGACACCTGCACTAGAGCATGCGGCTTTTGTTCTGTTAAAACTGGCAGAGGTATGGGTGTTGATAAATCTGAGCCCTTAAGCACGGCTGTAGCAGTTAAAAAATTAGGGCTAAAACACGTAGTTATAACTTCTGTAGATAGAGATGACTTGAAAGATGATTATGGGGCAGAAATTTGGTATGCAACAGTTATAAATACGCGAAGCTTAAATCCCGATTGCAGTATTGAGATATTAACGCCAGATTTTAAAGGTTATAAACCATCTTTAGATAAGGTTTTTTCTTCTAGACCTAATATTTTTTCTCATAATATTGAATGTGTAGAAAGAATATCAAGGTCCGTTAGGGCTCAGTCTGTTTGGAGTCGGTCTAAAGAAGTTCTCAGAATGTCTATTGACTATGGACTTAATACAAAAACTGGAATGATGGTTGGCTTAGGTGAAACTGACTCAGAGGTATTTGAAACTATGGATGAGATTGCATCTTTAGGCGTTTCTATTTTTAATATAGGGCAGTATCTACAGCCTACAAAAAAACATTTAAAAGTAGATAGGTATGTTAATCCGGCTCAATTCCTTAAATATAAAGAGTATGGCTTGAATATAGGTTTTAAAGTTGTAGAATCTGGTCCTTTAGTTAGATCCTCTTATATGGCTGATAAACAAGCGAAGTTGTTTAATGCTCAAAATGTAGCATGATATCTCGTAACTTTTTTATATGCTGTACATTTATTTGTTTAACCATAATTATATCGGGCTTTCTCCTTTTCTCAATCAATAATGAAAAATTATTGTGGACACAAGCAGAAGAGATAGAATGGCTAAATAGTTGTTCATCTATTGGTAGAGATAAGAAAAGCTGCGACTGTATGCTTGCAGAGCTTCAAGACTTGTATCCATCTAAAAAAGAAATGAACCTTGAAATGAAGAATAATCCAGCTAAATTTAGTGAAATGATGACTTATGCAAAGGGTTCCTGCAACTAATCATTGGCATTTTTATGACGATCAATAATATAAAAAAAGATATATTAAATATTTTGGACCTGGATCCAAATTGGATAAATAAGTCTTTAAAAAATCCATTAAAAAATATCATTATGGATTCAAAATCTCATGAGCTTTTGTTTTTACTTCGATCTGTTTATGGGATAATAGATGGTAATCCTTTAATAAAAAGAATAAATAAAATTCACTACTCACAAGAGAAAATTCAGCTTACTTTTGATAAGATAGTTAAAAGTGAGAAAAAAATGAATACTTTGAAAAATTATGATTCTGAGTTTATTTTAGATATAATTTCAGTTTTATCTCAGATTGAATATTTCAAGGTTTATCCAAACAGATTCTCTGATACTTTTATTAAATCTATTGTTAAAAATAACCTTTTCAGTCAAATTGACAATAAGTCTTATATTGCTAAGCTATTATTTTTATTAATTAGAATGGGCTATTCTAACATATATATAGAAAAAGAGTTAAAGAAGCTAGAGGCAAGTCAAAATATAGATGGTGGCTGGGGTGAATTAAAACGTGATAAATCTAACGTCTTTACTTCTTTGTTGATTTTTCAGTGTTTCCGTGAAAATCGCTTATGGCGAGATAGGGAGATAGTCCTTAAGCTACAAACGTATTTAATTAAAAATCACTTATCTGAAAAAGAAACTAAGAGTGAGCAAGATAAGTGGAATAGAATTCATTCTGGGTATAAGGTTAATAATATGTTTGAAGGTGGAAGTTTAATGTTCTTAGAATCAATGCTTGTATCCCCTTGTGTAGATAATAAAAATAAAATCAAGTCTATAGCTAATTGGATTGATGATTTGCAATTGGAGTCTGGATATTTCCCCTATCATGCTGACCTAAGAAAACAAGGGAATATTATTTCTTCGATAAGAGTTCTTTCATGTATGAAAAGAAAATACCTGCAAAATAATTAGATTTTTATATTGCAGGTATTTAAAATTAAAATACTTAGTCGAACATCCCACCAAAAATACCAAGATCTTGCCTAAGCTTTTCCACCAGATTTTCGCCCTTTAAGTTCTTATATCTATTTTTATAATCAGTAACCATTTCATCTATATCTGCTTTTGTTACAGAAAAATCTTTATTTGGCGACATTTCTTTTCCGATCATATTTAATGCCAACATTGCCTCTTCACTATCAGAAATATTTTTACTTACGTTTATTATTTCATCAAGAGTGAATTTTACCATCTCAGCCCAATCTGAATCATTGATATTATTTATTATCTTATCTGTTTTTAATTTCAACTCTTCATTTTCATCCATTTTCTTGATTCTTGCATCAAGATTTTCCCATGCTAGAATAGTTGAAGCAAATTCCGCCATAATCACCGCTTGATTGGATGCTTTTTGCATCTCGTCAAATCCTCCTTTTTCTAAAGAATAGTTATATAGTCCAATAATCCCACCTGGAATCATAGCGCCAATCTTTGATACAGTCTCTTTGTATGCTTTTTTTACATCTTCCTTATTTTCAGCATTTTCATAACTGCTAAAGAAATCATCAGCAATATTGATAAAATTATCAGCAACATCAGAAGGTCTATTGCTAGAGTTTCCTGTTTGTAAAACTAGAATTAGTATTACAATAACAGTTATTACGCTTGCTATAATAGCCTTTATTTTATTATCCATAATATTCCCTTTATTTATTCTTCTAGAATTTATGGAAGTTTTATTATTTAAAATTGGTTTTTGTATAAATTTTTAAATAAATTATAGGAAACGATATAAACGAAAAACGTTTACAATGTTTATGGATAAACAAGAATCAAATATTATAAACTGCGGGTTTAAAGAGATTTTCACTCAAGGTATCAAGTCATTTACCGTTGACAACTTAGCCTCATTGCTAAGAATTAGTAAAAAGACTATATATTCACTTTTTCCTACTAAAGAAATTTTAATTGATAAAATAATCAAACATAAGCTTTCATCGATTGATAGAGATATAGAAGGTATTCTTAGGAATAACGATTGCCCGCTTAAGGCATTTTGCGATATTAATGAACTTAATATAAAGCTAATTTCAGATATCGATATAAATAAGGTAGCAGAATTAAAAATCAAATATCCTGATATATGGGTTTATATTGAAAAGCATCGACAAAATAAACGATTCATATTAACTGAAATATTCAAAAATGCTGAAAGTCGTGGGTATTTAAGAGAAAACCTATCGCCTAATGATGTTTCTAGATTATACTCCAGTATAATTAATAGGACTTTCCAGCCTGAGTTTTTTATTCAAGAAGAGATATCTATGAAAGATACTATCCGTCTATACGTTAAAATAATGTCAAATGGTATTTTTAATGATATTGCAATTAAAAAAATAAAAAAAATAAATAGCATATGAGTAGATTTATAGTTGCCGCTCTTTTATTACTATTTTTTTCTAAATGTTCAACTAACAAGGAATATAGTAGTTTTTCAGAAACTGTTATTGATCAGAAAGATAAATCTTGGCCAATATTTGCCGATTATCAAGATTATGACCTGCAAGACTTTTGGC
>MDSV01009852.1_pt1 | contig 16216 bp, 4 predicted proteins | sample 810851 | NCBI WGS metagenome assembly MDSV01 (sample SAMN05326640, study PRJNA326480) | marine metagenome | isolation source: seawater | place: Atlantic Ocean: North East | collected 2012 | reverse complement strand
TTTAGTTTTTCTGCAACTATAATGCCTCTAGCTTCAATTGGAGAACCTGTATGTGTATCAAGCTTGGAATAACCACTTTCAGAAACCATATTTTCAAACGCACCGTAACCACCTTCGTAAGCGTCAGCAGCAACAGTTTTTACTTGTTTACCCATTTTTATAGCAACGTCACCAATAGCTCTATATATAATAGACGATTGTGATCGTTGTCCTGTAGTTAAATATTCAAACGGAGTAAGCGCTCTTCCATACTCTTTATTTATTTTACCTGGATCGTAATTTTTATTAAATCTTTTTATTATTTCAAATAGAACATTTTCAGCAAATTCACCCTCTATTTTTTCTGTTATTCCCATTTGATTTTGCCCTTGCTTAATCATGTTTTTTAAGCCAGAACTTTCCATAATATTTTTTTGTATTCTACTGTTTTCAGTGCTTGCTTGAAACTCTGCTTTAGTTTTATAAGTACCAGTGTAGTCTTTATCAATTTGTTTTTCCCAACCAGTTTGTTCAACTTCTTTTATTTCAACTCTGTTTTCTAGTTTTTTCTGGTTAGAATTTAACTCGTTATAAAGCTCTGTTCTTTGCTCTATCTTTTCTTTAAACTTATTTGTTTTACCTTGAGCAGCTCTTAAGTCTTGTATTTCCTGAAGCACCTCAGTTTTTTCACTTTTTATTTTTTCAATAGTTTTGTTTATATCTGCTTTAGAAGCAAGATTAAGTTGTTTTTGCCCGGCTTTACCAGTAGGATCATACTCTATTATTTCATTTAATCTTTCTAGCTTTTTAAAATCACCAGTTCTACCATAACTACCTAAAATATCTATCACATCTTGTTTAGTAGTTAAATCAGCGTTTTTTCCTTTTCCAAAAGTACTGTTGGCAAAATTATTCCAAAATTTTTTCATTTTAATAAAAGCCTCACTATTAACCATGCTAGTGTAGTATTCAGCTTTACTTAAATACTCCGCAGAATAAGCCATCATTTCTTCTAGCTTAAGTTCTTTTTTTATATCTTTAGTTTTTAATACATCTTCATACAAATTGCTATTTGGTGTTTTAATACTTTTCATAGCGGCTTTAAAAGATGCTTCAAACCTAAGCTTAAAGTTAACATTACCGTCAAACATCATATCAAGATACGCATGTAGCCCTTCGTGGTTTATAACGTCTTTACCTTTTGATTTTTTAGTATTAATTTGTATTGTACCAATTTTACCACCACCCATTCTAGTGTATAAAGCATTAACTTCTTGCTTTACCATTTTACCGTCTTCTTGTATAAATTCTTGATATATAGGTTTGTCTGTAAGAACTATTTTTAATTCTTTGCCTTTTGCCTCAAACATTTTTTTCAACGGCTCGTACTGCTTATTATAGTTTTCTTTAGCTCTAGCAGGATCTACCCACTCAGCAGTGTTATTAATAAGGTTTAAACGCTCCATTGACAAGTTAAAATCTTCCCAGTGTTTTTCAAGTTTTTGTACTTCTTTACTGTTAGGGTTTTGTTCTATCCATTTTTGATACCTTACGTTTGGATCTTTTATATTTACTTTTTTACCTTTTAAACCTTTTTTAATTCTTCCTTTAGTTGTTTTGTCGCTAGTAAACTCAGTCGCATCTGCTTTCTTTTGAATTACATCCATTTGTTCACCAATAAGCTCAGTGGCCCTTGTGTTAAACCTACCTATACCAGCTGTTGTTTTGTAATCAAGGTGGTTAAAGTGCATTAATCCCAACCCTTTACCAGTTATAAGGTTTAGCCCTATACGTCTTAAATTAACGTCATAATCACCCCAATGCTTATCTGCCCAAGTGCTAACTTCTTGTTTACCTTGTAAGTCTTTTACAATAGCCCCTAGTGCATCACCACCTTCAACAGCTAAAGCAAACGATGGTGCGTTAATAAATGTTGATTGCATAAACGTGTTTACTTCATTACGCTTAAAACTATAGCCAAAAGGCTTGCCCTTACCAAACCTACCAAAACCAACTGGTATAAACTTAGGCGCTACAAAAAACCCAAAACCAACACCTCTTTCAAACTGCATGTTTTCGTTTACAGCGCCTAAAATTTCACGCATTTTAATATCTTCCCATATACCACCTAAAACTATACCAGTTCCTTTTTGCAGACTAGTTGCTGGTTTTACAGTGTGGCCAGTTGCTAAAGCCCAATCATCTAAACTTTTTCCTGCCTTTGCAGATTTTTTAATAGCAGAAGCTTGTGTAATAGCTTTACCGTTTTTTATGTATTTTGGTGCTGCAAAACCCGCTAAAAGCTTGTTTATACCTATAACTTTTTGAAATTTGTTTACAGGTGATAATGTTAAAAGCATAGCCCCAAGACCACCTGTTGTTTCAAAAGCTTCATCAGCAAAAGTTCTTTCAAAATAAGCTTCTTGTTGTTTAGAAACATCCATGTTAGATTCTGGCACAATTTGGCTAGCAATAACATCAATTTTCTTTTGATTAGTAATAGGTATAGGTACTTTAAATTCTGATGATGACTGTTGTATTGTTATATCTTCACCAAACATTGAGTACATAAAAGAACCACCCATTTGACCTAATCTATTTTTACTTATAGTTTCAACATCTCTGTTTAAGTACCAAGCTTGCCACAACGCAGACTTTTTAGCAATTAAATCTGTATTTTGTCTTCTTCTTGCTACTAAAAAATCTACAAACTCTTCTTTGTTTGTATACGGCTTGTCTTTATAACTTTGAGGTATTATATCACCCTTAGACATGAAGGCTTCTCGTGACCAAAAATTACTTACGCCAGTCGCTTGTGATAGTCTTGTTAATTCGCCTAATGGAACATCTTTGAAAACACCATAAGCATCACTTTTATAACCTTTGTTACGTAAATCATTTCTCAAAGTTTTATTACCGATATAATAATCACCAAGCTCTCTATTTTCTATATTATAACCAGCTTCTTCTAAAAGTACTCTTTCGTTGTATTTTTTTAAATCAGCTTGAGACGTGTTTTTAAAACTTGCTAAATAAGTTTGATAAGAATCTGTATAGTCAATTAAAGTAGTCCCATCACTTGTTGGTGGCGTTCTATCTGTACCAACTTGAATATTTCTTCCACTTACAGGATCGTGAAGCATTTTAAATTCTTTACCGTCTTTTGGAACACGCCTACCTGTTGGGTGTAAGCCCATTTTTTTTGATGCTGCTCCTTTACCTATCCCCCAGTGCATTTTCATTTCGTCTTTATTAAATAAAAGATCTGCTGTAGAACCTCTAACGTTTGGATCTAAATCAAATTGAAGATAATCCGCGCCACCAGCTCTATATTTTTTTAATTTTTGAGCGTAAAGTGCCTCAAGTTTGTCCGGGTGAGAATTTATAGTTGCATTGTCTAGCTTGTCTACACCTTCAGCTATAGCATCTGAATCAGTCTGATCTTTTTCTTTTTTTGAAAGAATATCGTTTATCTTAGTATATTCGTCTTCAACACTTGCGTTTTTCTTACTTAACCTAATTTGCTGGTCAGCCACTTCTGTAAAAATTTTATCTAAATCAGCATCTGTTAAACTATTGTATGCATCCCTACTTATACCAAGCTCACCAAGTATGCCTTTAAAATGTTTTTGTAAATCGCTATAATCTTTGTCGTTTACTGAATAAGCAACAAGATTTCCACGTGTAATTTCATTAGCTATGCCTTTACCAAAGTATTCACCGTTTAACCACGCTTCTAAAATTTCCTTGTCTCTTTTGTAACCCGGTTGATTTAAACGCTCTGATTCAGCATCCATGTATATAGGCTTTGTTGCTTGAGAGTCGTAGTCTTCACCACCATATCCAAACATTACCTCCTCTGCTTCAGTTAATAAACGAGGTTTTACAGGTGTAATAAGTTTTTCTTTTTCTTCTTTTTCTTTTTGTTTTTTCTCTAACTCTTCTTGCTCTTTTTCTTGTTGTAAAAAATAAAAATCACTAGAGTTTAAAGGAGCGTTTTCGTCTATTGTTATTTCTGGTACTACAATATTTCCTTGTGTAAAAGTATTGTCTTGTATTGAAACACTATTATTTACGGTGCTAGCGGTTGGGTTTTCAGCCAACCACGCCTCCAATTCTTCTTGCGTGTCAAAAGCGTATGCTTTACCGTCTAAATAATAAGTTTCAGTCATTTATTTTACGTTGTAATATTTAAAATAATCTTCAAAAATAGTGTCGCCAGGTCTTACACCATATTGAGCTAATATTGTAGGCATGATATTTCTAACTTGTTTTTTGTTTGTAATATCAAAAGTAGGTGAAAAACGTTTTTCAATTTCAGCTCCAGTGTTGTCTTTAGCGCCAAACAAGTTTTCTCTAAAATAATAAGTGTTTTCTGTTCCTTCTTTTTTAACTAATTGAAGTTTTAATCCAGCACCTATAGTTGTACTAACTTCTGTTTCGCTTTTTCCAGCTGTTATACCAGCTATCATTTCTTCAATGTCTTTTACCACCTCGTAATCTCTCTTATCTTCTTTTGTAAGTTTGTTTATATTAAGAGCTGGGTTTTTAATACCAGGTTTGTAGCCAGTCACAGGAAGAGTTGTGTAATTATATTCTTCTATGTTTTCAGGTTTTAAAGGCTCCATAGAGTTAGTAACCATCTCCAAATAATCGGTCTTATCATTTTCTAAGTTTGGATCACTAAGCATTATTTCTCTAACAAGCAAGCCTTTTACTTTATCACTAACAGCCTCAACAGCTATTGGAGGATCTTGATTAAGGGCGTAATCTTCAACTAACGCGTTAAGCGCTTCTTCTTCAGCACCATCTAAAAAGTTGTTTAAATATTCTTGCGAAAAACTTGTTCTTACGCCATTAATAGTGTGTTTTCTATCAAGAGCAAAAGATACAAAAGAATTTGGATCATTTTCCCACTCATTTCTCATTTCGTCCATATACGTGGTGCTTATTGTCTTCCATTTTTTTGTTCCTTCACCATCTGCCGACCATTTTAAATCCGTTCTTTTTAAATAATTAGTTGTTAAATCGTATGCTTCTTTACTATCGCTAACTCTTACCATACCAGTCAACTGTTTAAGTAAAACAGCTGGATCTACATAATTACCATCTAGACCAACAACTACCACACCGTCTTTATTTGCGTTAGGCATCATCCAAGTAGAAACTTCTTTTTCTTGTCCAGTTTCTTTATCTTTTACTGTTACGGTACCATCTAATCGACCAGTTAAAAAAGCGTCTATATAATTTGCGGCTAAAGGATCTACACCATTTGAAAATTTTTCTTTTTGCATTTTAAACATAAACTCCTTTATTTTAGGGAGACTTTCTTTAGCGTGTAATTGTAATAATTTTAAATCTTTTATACCTTTGTTTATATCTGGAAGAGAAGAGTTTGCAAGGGCTTGCTGTTTTTCTATAAACATTTCTTTAAGAGGTTCCATGTCAGTATCAATTGTCATGCCATCAACTATTTCCAACCCTTTAGTAATTTTTGCATCTCTTGTAGCTATACCTTTACCAATAGCTGCTACTGCTTGCAACATGCCAATAAGATTTCCTTGCCCTTCTCCTTTGGCAGGGGTGTATGCTTGACCTGCTGAGTTTATTATTATTTGATTTGCTGCCATAGTTATATTTGTTTAAATTCTACGTCTAACATACCGTAGTTTACATGATCGTAACCGTTTACACTGCTAACTGCTTCTTGTGGTACTTCGTCAGACATTACACCTTGGAACAGTCCTTCTCCATACGAAGTGTCTTTATACTCAAAACTATATATATTTAAACCGCTTGGTGATTTACCAATTAAACTTATATTTTTCTTAAGTTTTCTATCAGATCCTGTGGTATCAATTCCAAGACCTTTTAGTGTACCTCCAGCGCCAAAGTAAGAACCAGCCATTGAACCTACAGCGCTCATATATTGACCAGTTGCTGCTTGAGCACTAGCTAATCCTTGTCTAGCACCTGCTACTTTTTGACCTTCTACACCTAACAATGTTGCTAATTGATCTAACTCAAATTGTCTAGCACCTTCAGCGTTTGCAAGCTCTATATTAGTCATTGCTTGATTTATTCTACTTTCTTCTTGTAATCTTAATTCTCTATTTCTAGCCATCATTTGGCCAATACCTACCGCCATTCGCTCAGAAGACATTTCAGCTTGATTGCTAAGAGCTTGTGCTAATCCAGCAGCTCCAGAACTACCAGCAACACCTTTTAACCCTTGCAATATATTTGCTTGTTGCTGTGCAAAAGCTTTACGCTGCATTTCAAAAGCAGTAGTATCTACCTCCATGTCTTCAAATATGTTTTCTTGGTTTGCTATTTCAGGATCAATAGGCTTAAACTCCAGCTCTTCATATTTCTTTAATCTTTTTTCATATTCTGCTTGAGCTCCTTTCATTTCACGCCTTGCTCTCCTCTCTTGTTTTTTCTGACTCATATAACCAAGAGCAGCAATAGCAACTTGCCACCATCTAGCAGGACTTTTTTTCTTTAATTTGTTATTCATATCTATTATAGTTACATTTTTTGCGTGTTATTTACTACTTTCGGTTACTTCAGAACCAAGTGCAAATAATTCCGCTTTTTCAGTTGAATTGTTTGTTAGCTTTACCTCTGCGTAATAACCAAGCAAGCTATTATTGTTTACATTTGTGTCTTTAGAAAACATTAAAAAATCTGATGCCGATAAACTACTAGCATTGGAATTAGGATCTATTTCAATATAATTAGCGCCTATTCCAGTTATTCTACCAATGGAAACAGGCGTAGCGTCACCATAACCGTTTGTTAGTGAAACATAATAAGCATGATCGTTAATTTGTAAAGAAGTATTTTCTATATTATTTTGTAATGTTATTTTCATATTCTATGGTGATGCAACACCGTGTGTTATAAATTTAGTTAAATCTAATTTTAATTTAAGGTTAGTTGTTGGGTATTTGTCTATAGTAACAACACCTTCAATTTTTATTTCTTGATGAGATCCATTTATATAAAGCTTAGTCCCAACAGTTACAATTTTAGCAACAACATCGTCTGCAGAGCCTGCAAAAGTTACGTTAACGCTACCAGCAGTAGAGCTTGCACTAACCTGTGTAATCAAGTTGTTATTTCCATTTTCGTTTATATTAAAACCAGTAACTCTAACAAGACTATTACCAGAAACGCCATACGTACCATTTAAATTTATTGTTACCGCACCATCAGACTCTGGAAAAGTTGTATCTGTTCTAACAGTTTTTGTTAGTTGAGTTCCTTTTGCAACAATATTACTAAAGTTTATACTTAACCCAAACACTTTGCTTATTAAAGTTGGACCGTAAGCTCTAAAGTAAATACTTACGCCATCTGAAATACTCTGCGCTACAGAAACAGTAACAGTATTACCACTTATAGCGGTTATTACAGGTGATCCAGAAACAGCGCCAGAGCCTAAAGCGCTTAAAGCCATACCTACAACTAAATTAGTTACACTGTCTAAAACTAAAGTTGTAGAGCTAGTGACACTTCCGTTTAAAATTTGAACTTGTTGACTAAACCAATACGTGTCTGGTACTACAAACCGATTAGACGTTGGTCTACCAGGAAGCATTAAACCAAAACCATGCGTATCGCTTGATGCATTTGTTAAAGTCCAGGCAATAGGAACATTTGTAGATCCACTTTTAACCGTAGACCCAGTGCTTGTAACAGCCGTGTCTGGTGGGTGAGCAGTGTACTTAGATTGAAAAGCAGAATCAATTTCACTACCTTCATCTAACTCTAAAAAAACAGACGTTTGACCAACTTGAGTAATATTTCTTGTAGTAACAAATGTGCCGTTTGCAAATTGAGTTGTTCGTTGTTTTGCTATTACAAGTATGCTATACACATCGCCTGTAGCATCTGCAGGAAACAAAATAGGTGTTTGAAAAGATGATCCAGCCATTTTAACAATTAAGTTATTTGCAGAGATAAAATCTGTTGTAAAAGATTTTGTTTTAAAGTTATAATAACTTTCTTTGCTAGTGCTGTTTCTTTTAACAACATTAACAATAAATTCAGCGTCAACCTCACCTTGAACAAGTAAAGTTCTACTTGAAGCCGAAGAAGTCATGTTGCTTTGATCTATTCTTACCTGTTTTATTATTTTTTTATCCATTAATTTTGTATTATATCAACAACGCCTAAACCTTGAAAACTTAAATCAGAAGTTTTTATATTTTCTACATCACCTAATCCTCTTATATAATTAAACCATTTACCTTCTTTTTCAATAAACTCATTTAAAGTACCTTCTTGTTTATCTGTTTTTAAATAGTCTAAATTCCAACCAAGTTCTCCATTTAAATTATAAGTATCTAGTGTGCTATAATCATTTCCATAACGATTTGTTATTTGTCCTTGAACAACAAACGATTGAGTACCTTCGTAATTTAAAGTGTTAAATATTTTTATAGATGAAGGGCTTTGATTTAAAACAGCTGTTACAGAAGAATCTGTATGTTGATTATAAAAAGTATTTCTATCAACGTTTTCATCATCGTGCTCCCACAAACCACCTGATTTAACTGTAAAATACTGGCTAGACAAACTAATACCTTGCTCAGGTAAAAAAGATTTAAAACTAACCCAACCTCTAACGCTTTCAGAAAAAGAAATAGTTTTATCGTCAAAACTACCAAACTCTCTTCTAAGAGATATGTTATCTAGCGATCCTGTAGTTGGGTCTTGCTCAACAAATATAACTAATGATTTTTGAAGCTCAGATCCGTCTGTTGCTATATCATCAACCATTTCGTGTAACACGTCGTATGTATTATCTCCTGTTACTCCACTAAACCTAAATCCTTTACCATTGTGATTAAAATAATAACCGCCAATCGAACCAGTAATATTATGTTCAAACTTAAGTCTATATAAATCGTTATTGTTTATTGTTTTGCTTATAAGTTGTTGTATTTGTATTTGATCTCCTGTTGCACCTAAAATTGGTGAGTTGTCAAACACAATTTGTCCACTACCAGTACCATCATCTTGAAAATCTATATAAGTTTGAACGTCAGTGTCAAACCCTGAGAAGTTAAAAGAATCAGCAGAACCACCTACAAAATAATTAGTTAAATCTTTTAAACTTATATCAGTAATAGCACCTACAAAACCGTTTGAAAAAAAGTTTATAATATTTGTTTGTGCGGTGTTTATTGAAGCTTGAGTTGTAGATCCAACACTAAAAACTTGACCGCTAAGATTTGTGTACTCAATGTTGTAAGAACCTCCATCTAAATTACCTTGTACAATATAATCACCATCATCATAAATAAGAGACGCAGCCTCCATACCTTCTGTGTCACCAATGCAGTAAAAAGAAAGCGCACCACCAGCTGGATAACCACCGTAGTTTCTAATTTTAAACTTAAACTCGTAACCATCAAGCGTTGACTCCAAACCAGTTGGTAAATTTTGATAAACAGAACCGTAAATACCACCACCTACAGAAGTGTTAAATTCTATACCATTGCCAGAAGCCCAAATTGTTGGTACTGAAAAAGCGTTTATAGGATAAGGATTATTAAGTGTTCCGTAATTAAAGTTCCAATCGCCGTTAGTGTGAGTACCACCGGTAAATGTTGCAGTAACATCCAACATGTGTATTGTTTTAACTGTTGCAACTGTGCTTGCTTTAAACAATATTTTTAAAGTATCAAAAGTATCATCTCCTTGAAAAACACATCTATAAATATCTACTGGACTTCCGCTGTAATTATACTGTTCTGTTGTTTGAAAAAAGTCTACTTCAAAATCTAATAAACGTGGTGCATCACCAGAAATAGCACTGCCATGAACATCTAAATCTAATATATACCAATTACCAGTTGTTGTTGTGTAAGACTGTTTTAAAACCGCTTCGCTAGGATTTCCAAATTGATCAACACCGTCAAACTTAAACCTATCGTTTACGTTAATAACACCATCAGCAATATCATTAAACCCTGTAACACCATTACTACCACCACCAGGACCATCTGGAGACTCAGTCCATGTTCTTACTGTACCATCGTTTTGAGTTCCAGAAACTTCTACACCAATATACTCAGGACCAACAACAGACTGCATATTAGCACCAAAATATGCTAAATTAGGCGAAGTTAAAGTTCCACCAGGATATGAAGAGTCGTAAAAATCAACAGACCAACCGTTTGTAGAGTTGTATTCAACTTCTGCAAAAGCTTGAACATCATATGGAGGTAAAGAATCACCATTACCAACTTGTGTTGTAACAATAGTTTCTGGGCTTGTTAACCTGTAATTTTTTCTCATTTGAAAAGATTTCAAAATACCCCATTTGTACGTTGTTTGGTTGTCATCTAACAGTTCTATTTGAACTTGTAAATCTTGAATTAATATTTTTTCTTCCTCTGTGTCATCATTAAACTTAAAATAAACCTCGTGTTCTACCACATAATCACCACTGACGTTAGCATCACTCATGTCTGGAAACTCTACAGTAGCGGTAGTTGCGTAACCTATTTTAAATGTTGAAGATATTGGAACCGGATTATCTGCGTAATCACCATAAGGAAGAGCTGTAGTTATAGTTGATGTGCTTGGGTCAAAAATATAATTATCAGGCACTGCAACTCTAGTCGCTGGATCGTAACCGTCCCAAAGAGAAATTTTTACTCTTCTAGGTGCTGGAAGCGGAAGTACTACACCTTCGGGGTCTTGACTTGCGTTATTTTTAAACTTAAATATTAATCTAATTTGCTCACCATTAATAATGGTGTTGTCCTTCATGTTTACATAAGGTTGTTGATTTATACCGTTTACAGTGTTTAAATGTTGTAAAACAGTATTAGGAACATTAGTATTATTTGTTTGCATTGTCTGGCTACTAGGCGGTGGCGGTGGTAACGCTGGTCTATGTAGTCCTGGTAATATAAGGCCTTCGTCTGTTGAATCAAAAGCAATACCTTCAGTATTTATTTCTTGACCTTGACTACTAGTAGTTACTGTACCATCACCACTTGCTGTAGGTTGGTCTAACGGAAATCTAGTAGTGTCCATATTGTAAGGTGCAGATGCATCATAAGTACCATCATACCAAAATATATCTCCAGAACTTCCAACAATCGAACCAGATTGTGAATCTAAAGGTTCTGGGTATTGCCCAAACGAAAAACGTGTTAAATCATATGTAGTTTTAACTTGATACTGCTGATCTTCATTTGTATTACCAGCCCTTGTTCTAAAAGGGTCTTGAGCAGTGCTGTTTAACCACCACGAAGAATTACCTGAAAAAGTTTGGTTAAATATTCTTCCTGCTGTATAGTTTGCTGCGCTAAAAACACTATTGCTAGTTGTTACATTTGAAGTTGTAGTTGTTTCTGGCCAAAAACCAACTGGTAAGTAAGAAAAATTTTCTATAGTTGCGCTAGTATGTAAAGTTCTATTAACTGTTAAGTTATTTGCTATATCAAAGTTAGGAGAATATTGTCCTGTAACAACATTACCTGCGTTATCTAATAAAGGATCAATATTGTTTAAAGCACCGTCAATAACCAACTCGGTTGGAATAGTGCCTGGTGTAGAGCCAACATAGTTGTCTATTGAACTGTTGTTTATAACATTGTCTTCCGGCTTTTTTCCTCGTAAAGTTAAATTATAATTTTTACTATGCGCGTCATAACTACCTACAATTTCTCCTGACACTTTTAAGTTATCTCTAAAGTAATCACTCATACCAGCTTCTGATATAGGTGTTATACCGTCCATTGATAATCTAAGAACTGCGCCTCTTTGTTTATCAGCAAAATAAGCTCTATAACTTTCTTTAGCAAAAGACTCTGGGTTTTTAGATATACCAAAATCACCAACAAAAGGAGTTGCATCACCTAAAACGTTGTTTGTAGATACTAGTTGTGAATTACCATCAGCGTTGAATAAAGCGTCTTTATTAGATGTTATACTAACAACTCTGTCTTCACAAAACGCTACTAAACTTATTCTTCTTTGAAATAATTTTTGTATACTACCGTATGTAGGATTTAAATCTTTAGTAATATTTTCAGCCATTATAAACTCATTCAAACTATTTACACCAGAAGTTGAGTTGTAAATACCAGAGTATATTAAACCGTTTTTTCTATTTTCTTCTTTGTATTCTTGATCTAAAACTAAAGAAGCTTTAACACCTTTGGATATACTTGGCGCATTAAAGTCGTCTCTTATTCTGTTTGACTCTATACCATCGCCAAAAGAATAACAGTTGTGATAGCTCAAGCCATGCTCCATGCTAGCATCTAAAGTAGGATCAAGATCAAATATTTTTATATAATCAGTTGATTGTGGCAATGGTAAACCAGTTAATCTTGTTGTGGTGTAACTACCATCTTCTTTAAAAAATCTTATTTGTGCACTAGTATAATCTATGTTTTGTAGCGCGCTTGTTTGAACGTTAAAACCAGGATCACTTACCGTGATTTGATTGCCGTCCCAAGACTCTAAAAAAATGTCATTAACAATATTGTGTTGGCCATTTCTAGCTTCATCTAATAATATTTCCACTTTACAACCTATAGGCGCGAAGGTTTCGTTTGTTTTGTCATTTAGCTTAAAAGGATAAGCTTGACTAGCCTCGTAGTAAAGATCTAGGTTTTCACCTGGCTTAGCTTCTGTTTCCCATATAGCTGGTTTTTGTATAATATTTTTTAACAAAGAGTTTGGGTCTGTTGTTAAAAACTCAATATCTACAGAGTTATTTGCGTCTGGAGCGTTTGCTCCACCTGTAATTGCAGAACCAGTAGCAGTAGGATCTTTTTCTAATTCAATTATATATACAAGTCTTCTATTGTGTGTTTTACCAAAACGTATTACCGCAGCCTTAAACGCGTCAAACAAAGTTTCATCTCCGTTTGGATTAGTATTATCTATTGATTCCGCCCATGCTATAGCGGCTTTGTCAACGCTGTTACCTGTAGTAACAAGTCCATTACCAGGTTTTACATCACCTGAATTACTACCGTCCCATTTGTACTGTGCTTTCCAAGGCGTGTGGTTATATAATTTTTTTGTAGTTACATTTTTTATTCGAAAAACTTCTTCAGCATTATTTAAAAACCCACTATTAGCAGCAAATCTAAATTGTTTACCAATTCGCAAATTATCTATAAAATCTCTAACATCGTCGTTGTCATCTCCATATAACGGGTCCCACTGGTTATCAAAGTTCTCGCCATGTACAATATTATATCCTTGAGCATTAATACCAACTCTAGGTGTTTGGCCCAATGCTACGTCGTTCTCATCATAGTTACCTTCCATTTCAACTATAACACCATTACCACCATTAGCTGTAGGATCGCCAAAAACTCCACCACCCCAAATACCTTGCATAAAATTACCAACACTATTTCTTCCAAATGTTTTTGCTGAATTAAAATCAGCACCAGGTCCGTCAAAAGCATCGTCACTTACTAAATCTTTACCAGGACCTAAAAAAGAAAGATGTAAAAAATATTTTCCAGTTTGTCCATCTTTGTCTACTCCATCATATGGATTGGAAGAGTAAGAATCAAATGCTCTTACGTGGCCATTTTTCCAAGCTCTATAACCAGTGTCGCTAGTAAAATAATTTATAGTACCATCAGGCATTGTGGTTCCAGTACGGATATGTGAAGTGGTTGTTTTAATAAAACCTTCTAAACCATTTATGTTTTCTGTCTCATCAACACCACCTTGTCCACCAGCAAAGGGCCTGTGATTGTAGTATGCTGGATCTAACGGTTGATATCCACTATTATTAGGATTTCCTCCTATAGCACCCATCATTGTCCAGCCATATGCGCCAGGTATAGGATTAGATTGAGCGTCTGTTAGGTATGACCACTTAGGATTTCTAGGATAATATGCACCCCAACCTTTCCACGTTTCTCCAGAGTTTTTAGGAAAATTATTATTATCTGATTGTCCAGCGGCAAATGCCATGTTGTCAATAAAAAATCCTCTTTTTTTGTTTGTATCTAGTTGTTCTGCTAATAAAATCCAGTCAGAATCAACATCAGTATAACCAACTGTTGGACCAGACGTAATACTTGTTAACGAATAACTTTTACCACTAGCGTCTAAAGAAACAACATTTGGCTCTGCATTTATTATTCCTAAAGTAGGATCGGCACCGTTAGCCTCGTCATCCATAAACCAATGTATAGGTCTTGCGGCTGATACTGCAAAATCTTGTAATAATTCTTGTTCTGTTACTTCTTTTTTTATAGAACTACTAACCACAATCTGAACAAAAAACTTACCAGAAAACTCATCTAAATCTTTTTCTGTTTTTCTTTCGCAAGAAAAAATTAAATCGTGCTTTAAAGCGTGGTCAGGATAGTTTGTGGTATCAGTATTTCGAGCCGCAAGAGCGTCAAGCTTTGTAATTTTTCTATTAAGTTTAATTTGATAAACATTATTTAAAACAAATATAGAAACAACTTTATATTTTTCAGAGTTTTGTCCTGGACTTGTCCATTTAATATATATATTATCAATATACATATTGTTATTATTACCGTCTTCTGTTAAAGAACCACCACCAGTAACATTTATCCAGCTATCTCTTCTCACGTGTATTGTGTCTACACCTTCTTCATTTGCATCAAGTTGATCAATTCTTTTAGCTTCAACATCAAACAACGCGTTACCGTTTGTATTGTCTTCAAGATATCTTGTTGCTCCGCCATCAAGTTGATCTTGGTTTGCCTCTCCTAAAGTAACATACTCAAATCTTACAGCATCAGGCGCTTCGTTTGAAATGTCTAGTATTTTAAATTTATTTTTTAACTCAACCTGTTGTCTTTTATCTTTTCTTTTTAATATTAAATAATCGTCTTCTGTAACTTTATTTCTATCTGCAGAAGGAAAAGCAAGCCAAACACGATCTTCTTCTTCGTCAAAAACATTTAAACTTGTTTGAGCATACGCTTTAGTCATTATTAAATTATAATACTCACCAGATGTTTCTTTTACATAAACTTTATAATAATCAGCCCAAGAAGGAATGTCGTTGTTTAAATTAAAACTAAAACTTAAAGAGTTACTTGCTGATAAACCAATACCTCTTTCAGTGTCTTTGTATGGTATACTTACCCCACCGCTTTCAGAGGTAAACACTGGGGTTTCTCTTCCATACTTGTCACCAAAAACTAAACCAAGCTGATAATCTCTTTGTGATTTTAAAGAAGGTAAACCTCCTTTAGTAAAGTCATTATTTAAAGGTCTTATGTTATACGTAGCTTCAATCTTAGGTTTTACCTTAATATTATTAAAAGCTAACAAATCATAGTTTTGCGTGTAGTTACCGTATACAAGTCTATTGCCTGTTATTTCTTGAGCTAAAGCTTTTCTAGGCACATTGTCAAAAGATCTTAAAAATTGATTTGATGGTATTGCGGCAAAAATACTTTCTGATTCTAACGTGTAAGTATTGTCAGTCCATTCAGTATCATCATGGTCAATTGTTTTTATAGAAAAAACCACAGGCGATCCGTCTTCTTTGTAAAGTATTTCAACTTGCGTAACGTCTTTTGGTATGTCAGAAGATACAAACTTTTCTATTTGTATAGACTTAATATTGTTTACCATAGCCGTATTGTAAGACTCTTTAGTAGAATAAAAATCATCAACACTAAAGTCTTCTGTATAAGCAGGGTTAAAAACAACTTCTGTAAAAGGGCCAAAAGAAGAATATTCTCCGTCCTTGTATTTGTATCTTAAAGAAAATCTTGGAAAAACTTGCTCAAACAGCATTGATGTGTTTGCTTCGGTTGGTTCGTTTATTTTTATTGAAGGTGCTAACTTAGGGCTTTTTCTGATAACAGTAATGTGATCTTCTCCAATATTATCAGGTAATTCAATACCATTAACAACTAGTTTAGTGTGTGGTACCGTATCTAACGTTGGCTCATTTTGATTTGTACCAGCTATACAATCTTTTATATTTATTTTTTTAGGCTCAGAATAATTGTCAGTCCAAAAAAGTAAGTCATCAATAATGTTTACACCAGTAATAATTTTTTCATTAAACTTTAAAACAGTGTTGTTTGAGTCTAACAAAACAACTTGGTGTTGTTCTTCACTAATATTATATTCTAATATAGCGTGTCTTAGCGTCTGTCTATTTGTTACAAACCAATATAAGCAATTAGTTTTTTCATTAGCAATAGTTGCTATACACATATATTCTACAGGT